>ULYF01056197.1_pt1 | contig 15017 bp, 10 predicted proteins | sample 1961941 | NCBI WGS metagenome assembly ULYF01 (sample SAMEA4835857, study PRJEB28245) | human gut metagenome | biome: gut microbiome; material: fecal sample | place: Denmark | collected 2008 | reverse complement strand
CCGCCGGACATGACCGCCCTGCGGCGGATATGCCCGGTTCGGTTCCCGGAGCCGGAAGCCCGGCCGGGCAACAGCCTTCCGGCACGGCATGGGAGCTTACCTGCGAGCGCGATCTGCTCTATGCGGCGTCTTTCGTAGGGGATTCCATACCGGTGCGGGTGTTCCTCGAATCGGGCGTCTATTTTCCGCTGATCGACAGCGCGCTGGTCTGGTCGCACCCCGGGCTTTTCGAACCCGTCGAACTCGAACGCCCCGTGCGTTTCCGCATGGCCGGCGGCACGGACTATTCGGCCCGCTATAAACTGGCGCCGGGGCTCAGGGTGGGGGATACGCGCAGTTTGCGCGAGAGCTATGTCGTCGACCTCAGGCGACGCAGGCCCTGCGACCTGCTCTACCCGCTCCATACCTTCACGACCGACAGCGTGGCCGCGCCCGGTATTTTCGAGCTCGATGTCCGCCGCGGCATTTTCCGTCCGCTCTCATCCGGGAGCCTGCCGCAACCCGGCGACGGGTGGGAGGCCTACGAACTGGTGCCCGACGGGCATTCGGGGATGTTCTGGGTCATGGATACGGTGCGCTTGTCCGACGACCGGGGACGCAGCCGTGCGATGCCGATGCGGCTGGTCGTCGATCTGGGCAACGCCAACCTGCTGGCACTCTTTGCGTTCAAACCTGAGGTCGGAAAATTCGTGTCACGCGCCCCTGTCGATCTGGTGGAAGGCCATACGCCGGGCGGGATGACCCTGCGGGTGCTGATGCCCGCCGTCGCCACTTTCATGGGGTGCTACTCCTTCGGCGGGCTGCCCGTCGTGGTGCTCGACAAACCGATGGAACTCCCCGGCGACGGGTTCCTCGGCGTAAAATTCTTCTCCGCCTTCCGGGTGGTTTTCGATTTCCGCCACGGGCGGTTGTGGCTCAGGCAGGCGGACTGACCCCTATTTCCGGTTGAGGTACCAGTAGAGCCCGCCGACGAAGATGCCGCCGCCCGCGATGTTCCCGAGCGTGGCGGGAACCAGGTTTGCGGCGACCATGTCCGCCGCCGTCACCGGGGCGCCCAGCATCATCCCCAGCGGGATGAAGAACATGTTGGCGATGCAGTGCTCGTAGCCGATTACCACGAAGCACATGACCGGAAAAAACAACCCCATCATACGGCCAGCCGCGTCGTCGGCACTCAGCCCGAGCCATACCGCCAGGCATACCAGCCAGTTGGCGCCCACGCCGCGCAGGAATACCGTCAGCCACGGCATCGAGACCTTGGCCTGCGCCACGTTGCAGGCCGCTTCGCGCCACAACTCCGACGAGAGCACGCCGGGCAGCACCACCAGGAAATAGGCGAAGAAAGCCGCCCCGATGAAATTCCCCGCGTATACCAGCCCCCAGTTGCGCAGCACCTTGCCCCATCCGTACCTGCGGCCCAGCGCCCCGGGTACGAGCACGGCGTTGTTGCCCGTGAAGAGCTCCGCCCCGGCGAATACCACCAGGATGAGCCCCAGCGGGAATACCAGCCCCGAAAGCAGGCGCTGGAGGCCGGGCGCTTCGGCCGCTGCGGGGAACCCGAACCCCGCCATCAGCGAGAAGAGTCCGCCCATGGCGATGTATGCGCCGGCCAGGAATGCCAGCAGGAGGGTCTTGCCCGCCGGGAGTTGCATTTTGCCCGTTGCCGACTTCTGAGCCAGCGCGAGTACTTCCTTGGGTGTGTTTATCTGTGCCATGTTTGGGAATAGAGGCCGCAAAGGTAGTGAAACGATCCGGAACGCGCAAGCGGACGCCGTCATTCTGCCGGGAATTTTTTTTGAGGCCGTCAGATCGCCGGAAAAGGGGCAAAAACGGGGCGTCGTCCCGGAAATCTTCCGCGCGGAGGCGATATTTATCGGCTTAAAGTTGCTCAGATCGGAAATAAATCGTATTTTTGTTCGTTAAAAGACTGTAATTTTAAAGAGATAAGATGCTAACTGAAGAAGAAAAGAATGCAGGTTTGACAGGACGTATCATTCCTATCAATATCGAAGAGCAGATGAAGTCGGCGTACATCGACTATTCGATGTCGGTCATCGTGTCGCGTGCGCTTCCCGACGTGCGCGACGGCATGAAGCCCGTGCACCGCCGTATCCTCTACGATATGAGCGCGGAGCTCAACCTCTACTCCGACAAACCGACCCGTAAGTCGGCGCGTATCGTCGGCGACGTGCTCGGTAAGTTCCACCCCCACGGCGACTTGTCGGTCTACGACGCGATGGTGCGTCTGGCACAGGAGTGGTCGATGCGCTACCCGCTGGTCGACGGCCAGGGTAACTTCGGTTCGATGGACGGCGACTCGCCGGCTGCCATGCGTTACACCGAGGCCCGCATGAAGAAGATCACCGACGAGGTGATGGCCGACATCGACAAGGAGACCGTCGACTGGACGCTCAACTTCGACGATACGATCCCCGAACCCACGGTGCTGCCCACCAAGATCCCGCTGCTGATCGTCAATGGCGCCAGCGGTATCGCCGTCGGTATGGCCACCAACATGGCCCCGCACAACCTCAGCGAGGTGGTCGACGCTTGCTGCGCCTATATCGACAACCCCGAGATCACGGGCGAGGAGATGCTCCAGTATATCAAGGGCCCCGATTTCCCCACGGGCGGTATTATCTACGGCTACGAGGGTGTCCGGGAGGCCATGCTTACGGGCCGCGGCCGCGTCATGATGCGTGCCAAGACCGACATCGAGCATACCCCCAGTGGCCGCGAGTGCATCGTCATCACCGAAATCCCCTATATGATCAACAAGGCCGAGATGATTAAGAAGATCGCCGACATGATCAACGAGAAGAAGATCGACGGCATTTCCTACATCAACGACGAGTCCGACCGTGACGGCCTGCGGATCATCATCATCCTCAAACACGACGCCGTGGCGAGCGTCGTGCTCAACACCCTTTATAAGAATACGCCGCTGCAAACCTCGTTTGCAGTGAACAATATCGCGCTGGTGAACGGACGTCCGCAGCTGCTGCCGATGCGCGATCTGGTCATGCACTTCGTCAACCACCGCCACGACGTGGTGGTGCGCCGCACGCGCTACGACCTGCGCAAGGCCGAGGAGCGCCTGCATATCGTGCTGGGTCTCTTGATCGCACAGGACAACATCGACGAGATCGTGCACATCATCCGCTCGTCGCAGACGCCCGACGCTGCCAAGCAGGCCATGATCGAGCGTTTCGAGCTGAGCGACATCCAGGCTTCGGCCATCATCGAGATGCGCCTGCGCGCCCTGACGGGGCTGGAGTACGGCAAACTGACCGCCGAGCGCGACGATCTTACCAAGCTGATCGCCCACCTGAAGGACGTGCTGGAGAATGTCGGCATGCAGATGCAGATCGTCAAGGACGAACTGCTCGAAATCAAGGAAAAATACGGCGACGAGCGCCGTTCGGAGATCGTCTATGCCTCCGAGGAGTTCAACCCCGAGGATTTCTATGCCGACGACGACATGGTCATCACCATCTCGCACATGGGCTACATCAAGCGCACCCCGCTGGCCGAATACCGCACGCAGAACCGCGGCGGCGTCGGCGCCAAGGGCAGTGCCACGCGCGACGAGGACTTCATCGAGCATATCTACGTGGCTTCGATGCACAATACGATGCTTTTCTTCACGGAGAAGGGGCGCTGCTACTGGCTCAAGGTCTACGAGATCCCCGAGGGCGCACGCTCCTCGAAGGGACGCGCCATCCAGAACGTCATCCAGATCGAACCCGACGACAAGGTTCGCGCCTATATCAACGTCAAGCGCCTGAACGACGCCGAGTATGTGAACAACAACTTCATCATCATGTGTACCAAGGACGGTACGATCAAGAAGACGAAGCTCGAAGCCTACTCGCGCCCGCGCCAGAACGGCGTGAACGCCATCGTCATCCGCGAGGGCGACCAGCTGATCGAGGCCAAGCTCACCAGCGGCAACGCCGAAGTGATGATTGCGGCCCGCGAAGGCAAGGCCATCCGCTTCAACGAGTCGACGGTGCGCCCGATCGGGCGTGTCGGCGCCGGTGTGCGCGGCATCTCGATCGAGGAGTCCGACGAGGTGGTCGGCATGATCTGTGTGGAACCCGATTCGACGCAGGACGTGCTGGTGCTGAGCGAAAACGGTTACGGCAAGCGTACCGACCTCGACGAATACCGCATCACCAACCGCGGTGGTAAGGGTGTGAAGACGATCAACGTGACGGAGAAAACCGGTAAACTTATCTCCATACAGGCCGTTACGGACGACAACGACCTGATGATTATCAACCGTTCGGGACTTACCATACGTACGGCCGTGTCGCAGATCCGCCTGGCGGGTCGTGCCACGCAGGGCGTGCGTATCATCAACCTGCGCGACGGCGATGCCATTGCCTCGGTGATGGCCGTGCCTGCTGCCGGCGATGAAGAAGAAGTACAGTCCGCGGAGGCTGCTGAAAACGGGGGCGCAACGCCCGAAGCAGGACAGCCGGCCGAGGAATAGATGAAATGAATTTGAAAACTTTAAATTAAATTTTGTTATGAAGAAAACATTTTTGACGGCTTTCGCGGCGCTGCTCGTGGCTATCCCTGCCGTGCAGGCGCAGAAAGTCAACAAGAGCGGGCTCCTCACCAAGATCGAGAAGAGCGACGCCGACATCGCCGACGCGAAGAAGAACGCCAAGGCCTCCACGTGGATCAACCGTGGCAAAGCATTGTACGAGGCTGCCGTGGAACCGACGAAGAGCCTCTTCGTCAACATGGACGCCGCGATGCTGAAGCTGGCCGTGGGCGAACCTTCGGCCACCAAGCAGGTGACGCTTCTCAACGTACCCTACGAAGCGTGGGAGTACCCCTATTTCATCGCCTACATCAAGGACGGCAAGGTCGTTACCTGGACGCAGACCGACTGGGTGCTGAAAGAGGCTCCCGCCATGGCCATCGAGGCTTACAACAAGTCTTACGAGATCGATCCCAAGAGCGCTGCGAAGGTGAAGGACGGGTTGCAGCAGATCAGCGATTTCTGTTCGCAGGTCGGTAACACGGGTATCGACACGGGCGAGTACGTCGCCGCCGCCGATGCCTATGCCACGGCTTTCCAGGCACAGTCGAGCCCCGCTTACGGCGCAGCCGCAGATCCCGCGCTGCTCTACTATGCCGGTTACCTGCGCACAGTGGACGGTTCGGCGCACCCCTCGTCGTTCGGACAGGGTGCCGAGTACCTCAAGAAGGCGATCGACCTGGGGTATACCGACGAGGAGGGTAACATCTACTACTACCTCTTCCACTGCTATTACGGTCTAAAGAACGTCAGCCAGGACAACGTCATGCTGGCCAAGGACGCCCTGATCACGGGTATCGGGAAATTCCCGAAGAACGAGCGTATCCTCGACGGCCTGATGCAGCTTTACACGGCCGAAGAGGGCGTGGGCGACCCTGCCGACCTGGTAACGCTGATCGACTCGGCCATTGCCGACAACCCCGAGAACGTAGACCTCTGGTTCGGCCGCGGCCGTATCTTCTATGCGCTGAAAAACTACGACGAGAGCATCGCATCGTTCAAGAAGGTCGTGGAGCTGAAGCCCGACCTGTTCGAAGGCAATTATTACCTGGGCGTGTTCTACACGATCAAGGCCGACGAGATGAACAAGGTGATGAACGAGAAGCAGTACAGCAGCCAGACTGCCTACGATGCCGACCTGAAGGAGGTGAATGCGGTCTATATGGAGGCGGTGCCCTGGTTCGAGAAGGCATACGAGATGAAGAAGGACGACGTCAATACGCTCGACTTCCTCAAGTCGATCTGCTTCCGCCTGCGCGACGAGGAGGGCATGATGGACAAGTACAACAAGTACAACACCCTGCTCAAAGAAGCCAAAGGCGAAGAATAATCTCCTGCGGGGGCGGCGCTGCCGCCCTGCGCTTACAGGAATCCCGGCTCCGCATTTCGGAGCCGGGATTTTTCATGCGCCGATGCCGGTCGGAATGTCCCTGCCGTCGTGTGTGTGCGGATCCTGTCCGTGCGGGATCCGTGCGAAATGCCTGTACGGTTGTGTCGGTGCCGGTCGGGGATCCCTGGGGTGTTTTGCCTGTGCGGAGTCGGGGCGACCCTCGTGGCGCTCTGCCTGCCGCGCGACCCGCGCTTCAAGGTTTCCGGATGTCGAAGCCCAACTGCCGGAGCATACCTTCGTGGTCGAGGCAAAAGCGTTTCATCAGCAGGTAATGCGGCGTCTGCTCCAGTTCGGTGAGTTGCAGCCCGTTGTCCGCGATCTCGTAGATGTCGGCGCCGGGGTAGGCCATGACGATAGGCGAGTGGGTGCTGACGATGAACTGCGACCCGCTTTCCACGAGCTGTTTTATCCGGCACAGCATATACATCTGCCGCGACGGCGAGAGGGCGGCCTCGGGCTCGTCGAAGATATAGAGCCCGTTCCCGCGGAGCCTGTGTTCGAGCAGGCTCAGGAAACTTTCGCCGTGCGATTGCCTGTGGAGCGACTTGTCGCCGTAATTGCGGTGTATGCCGTCGGCTATCTGGTCGATCTCGGTGGCGACGTTGTAGAAACTCTCGGCACGCAGGAAATAGCCGTCGCGCGGCTGCAACCCGCGTCCGAGCACGAGGTTCCCGTATAGCGGGGAATGAGTCTCGCGCGTTGCGAACCGAAAGTTCTTCGACCCGCCTTCGGCATTGAATCCCGCCTTTACGGCGATGGCTTCCAGCAGCGTCGATTTGCCCATGCCGTTCTCGCCCACGATGAACGTCACCGGGCGGCGGAACCGCAACCCGCTGAACCCCGCCAGCGCGGGCACCGTATAGGGGTATTCGTGCGGCAAATCTCCGGTCTCTTTCAGCCGGATGTATTTGATGTAGAGCGTCGTTTCGGATAAGGTCATGGCCTGGTGTTTGGATCCCGTCCCGCTAATTTAGTGATTTCCCCCGGATATGCGGCCTGTTATCGCAGGAAACCTTTCAGGTGCCGGACGTTGCCTCTCCCGGGCCGTTCCGGCCTCTCCCTGCCCGGGGATTCACCGTCCCTCCCTTATGCGCCGGCTTTGCGGTAGATCGTCCGCAGGCTGTGCGTCATGAAGTATTGCAGTACGCCGCGCAGGAACATGTACAGCGTGAAGGCCAGCCACAGGGCGTTGTTGCCTATTACCGTATATCCGATATAGAAGATGCCGAAATAGGCTGCCGTAGCCCAGAACATCGAGTTGCGCATGACGCGCGTCTGCGTGGCGCCCACCATGATGCCGTCCATGATGAAGGGCATGGCGCTGGCTACGGGGATCAGGATGATCCATACGATATACCGTCCGGCGACCTCCACGATCGTCGCGGCGTTTGCGGCCGAATCGTCGATGAACAGCCCCACCAGGTCGCGCCACCAGACGAGGTAGATTCCCACGAACAGTACCGACACGGCCGTGCCCCATGCGATGCAGCGCCGCAGGCAGTCGCGCAGCGCCTTTACGTCCCGGGCGCCGATGAACCGTCCGGTCAGCGCTTCGGCGGCATATGCGAAGCCGTCGTTCATGTACGAGAAGAGCGTGAAGAGCTGCAACAGCAGGGTGTTCACGGCCAGCAGCACCGGGTCTTCCATGCGGGCCGAAGCCCCCGTGAAGAAGGTGTAGACCGCCACGATGCAGAGTGTACGCAGCATGATGTCGCGGTTGACGATGAAGAAGGTCTTGAGCGGTTTCAGGTCGAATACCTCGGTCCAGTCGATGCCCGTCAGTACCTTGCGGTAGCGCAGCATGAGCAGCAGCAGCGAAAGTCCCACGCCCGTCCACTGTGCGATCACCGAGGCGTAGGCGATGCCGACGATCCCCATGTCCATGCCGAAGGCGAACCAAAGGCTGCACAGGACATGCACCACGTTGACCGAAATAGCCGTGAACATCGGTATCATGGCATTCTGCATACCCGTGAACCAGCCGTTGAACCCGAACAGGAGGATGCCCGCCGGCACGGCCCAGATGCGGGCGTAGAAATACGCGCGCGTCATTTCGTTGCCATTGAGTCCCCACAGGGCCAGCTCGCCCAGCGGGTATTGCAGGGCGAGCATCAGCAATCCCATGCCCGCCGCCACGACCATCGCCCTTACGAGCATGTTGGTGCATTCGCGGAAATTCCCGGCGCCGAACGCCTGTGCCGTGAGTCCGCTGGTTCCCATGCGCACGAACGAGCAGTTCCAGTAGATGAAGTTGAAAATCGACACCCCGATGGCCAGTGCGCCGATCGTCGCCGCCGAATCCGCACCCCAGTGCCCGGCGATGGCCGTCGACACGATTCCCATCAGCGGTACGGTGATGTTTGATACGATATTCGGGAGCGCGATGCGCAGTATTTCGCGGTTCATGTTCATAGGTGCGGGACGGGGATGTCCGGCAACCCCTGCCGGACGTCGTTTACGGGTGCAAAGATAAGGCAAAAGCGGCGAATTTGTAACGGCCCCTGTCTTTTATCGCCAAATCGGGTCTGCAATATGCCGTAATCCGGAAAAATGGATTACCTTTGCCCCACAAACTCATTCAAATACGTATGAAAGACAACAAAAACGACTCGACCACGGTACTTTCGCGTTTCGGACGCGACAAGCGCCAGCGTACCGTGACTGCTACGGCGGAGCGTGTCGAGCGTCGCCCGCGTTTACAGCGTGATGCTGCCGATTCGGAGCAACCGTCCAGCGAGGGGCCCCGTGGGCGGGCCTCCTACAATCCCCATTTCACGGCGGACAACCGCCCTGCATTCGACAAACCGCGCCGCCAGTTCGGCGACAAACCGGCTTACGGCGAGCGTAAGTCCGGCGATAAACCCCGTTACGAGCACCGCGACGGCGACAAACCGCGCCGCCAGTACGGTGACAAGCCCGCCTATGGCGAACGCAAATTCGGCGACAAGCCCCGCTACGAAAACCGCGACGGCGACAAACCGCGCCGTCAGTACGGTGACAAGCCCGCCTATGGCGAGCGCAAATTCGGCGACAAGCCCCGCTACGAGCACCGCGACGGCGACAAACCGCGCCGCCAGTATGGCGACAAGCCCGCCTATGGCGAACGCAAGTTCGGGGATAAGAAATACGGCGACCGTAAATTCGGTGACAAACCCTATAAGCCGGGGCCGAGGAAGCACGACGACAAATCTGCTTCCTACCCGAAATTCACGCCCGAAAAGCAGGTCGGCGAAATGCGCCTGAACCGTTTTCTCGCGCAGTCGGGCCTCTGCTCGCGCCGCGAGGCCGACGATTTCATCACCGCGGGCCTGGTCACGGTCAACGGCCAGATCGTCACCCAGCTGGGCACCAAGGTGCTTCCCACCGACGAGGTGAAATTCAACGACAGCCGCGTGCAGGGCGAGAAGAAGGTCTACCTCGTGCTCAACAAGCCCAAGGGTTATGTCACGTCGCTCGACGACCCCCATGCCGGCAAGACCGTCATGGATCTGGTCGAAGGTGCCTGCACGGAGCGCATCTACCCCGTAGGCCGTCTGGACAAGAACAGCCTCGGGTTGCTGCTTTTCACCAACGACGGCGACCTTACGAAGCAGCTCACGCACCCCTCGTATCTGAAAAAGAAAATCTACCAGGTGACGCTCGACAAGCCCCTGGCGCGTGCCGATATGGATCGCATCGCCGAGGGAATCACGCTCGAAGACGGCGAAATCTTCGCCGACGAAATTTCCTATGTCAAGGAGAACAAACAGGAGATCGGCATCGAGATACACTCCGGCCGCAACCGTATCGTGCGCCGTATTTTCGAATTCCTGGGTTACACGGTCACCAAGCTCGACCGTGTCTACTACGCCGGCCTGACCAAGAAGAACCTCAAGCGCGGAGCCTGGCGTTTCCTCTCCCGCGAGGAGGTCGAACGGCTCAAGTCCGGCCAGTACGAATAAGTTCCTGCATCCGGTCTTTGCCCGGAGGTATGAGTAGGGTAGAATAAGAAGGAGGCTCCTGTCGAGGGAGCCTCCTTCTGTTTTAGCTGCGATAATCCCGGCATATCCGGGTGTTGCGGGATGTCCCCGTATTTCTGCGGTATGACGGCAATTCCGGTGTGCCCGGAAAACCACGGCACCCGCGCGGCGGAAGCGTATGGTGACGGGCCGTGCATATCGCGCTATACCTGCTGCACCCGACCGCCGTCGTTTCCTGTCCGCCGTCGTTTCCTGTCCGCCGCTGTTCCCGGCTTCTGCCGTCTTCCGGGCGCCGCCGTTTCTTGTCCGCCGCCGTTTCTTGTCCGCCGCTGTCTCCAGGCCTCTGCCGTCTCCTGTCCGCCATGCCGCCGGGCAAAAACCGCCTGCCCGCACTTGCCCGCGCTCCGGGCGTCAGTGCGTTGCCTTGTACCAGCCCGTGTTTTGGATGTTGTTCACCACGATCCCGCTCGTGCTCGGCGCGCTGGTCGAAATGCCCGAATAGGTTGTGATCGGCCGCTTGCCGCCCGAATAGAAATACTCCGTATGCAGCCGGTAGCGTTCGGGGACGGTGCGCCCGAGCTGTTCGTCGAATTCCTTTAGCAGGGCGGTGTCGTCGCACAGTTGGTAGACGTAATCCGCCAGGTCGTAGAACCGCGTCGGGGCGTAGAGGTACTCATATTGCTGCAACGGTTTCTCCGGGTCGGGGATGTACGCAGGCGATGCATTGTTGATGAGGCGCATCACTTCGGCCATCTTATCCACCTGGTCGCATACCGTCACGGCGATCGCCCCGCAGTTATAGTTCGGGGCCTCGTATTGCTCGTAGAATTCGTAGAAACTCCGGCATACGCCGTCCAGGTCGTATCCCGTGCCGCCGTCGGCGAACAGGTAGGGCATCACCAGGTCGTAGGGATAACCGTAGGCCATCACCTCGCAGGGCGAAGCGATCAGGTACCTGGTGATTTTGCGCAGGTCGTACGCCACCTCGATCGACGACATGAAACAGTCGTCGAAGAGGATGTATTCGAACCGGATTCCTGCGGCCGTTATCGCCTCGGCGAATGTCGTCGTGTTGGTGCACCGCGAGCCGCCGTCGCCGAACCAGCGGGTGAACTGCCCGTCGGGCGAAACGTATTCCCAGTGCCATTTCTCGGGGACGGTTGTCGCCGCCGGTTCCGTGCCGGCCTTCGCGTCGGCCGTGCTCCGGCCCGAGCCCGATGCGGGGATCCACGCCATGCCGTGCGACCCGATCGTGATGCCGTAGCGTTCGGCGGGTGCGGTCTGCTTGATGTAGTCGAAAATCCCGGTGATGGTCTCGGCCTGCGTCACGTCGAGGTTTTCGTATGTGCGCAGCTCCGTTTCGCGGCACTCCCCGTTGTCGTAGTACAGTTCGCGCAGCGACCCCTTGGTGGTGCTCGTTTGCAGGAATACCACAAGGCGGCTGTCCCGGAGGATATTCCCCGCCACGGCTTTCTTCACGTCCTCGATGTTTTGGAGGAAATGCGTGTACAGGTTCCCGGACCAGGGCAGGTACATGACGACCGTCTGGGGTGCGACGGCCGGGCTCTGCACCACCGAGACCGTGGCCTCGGCCTTCCCCGACGACAGGCGCAGCGCCATGCTGCCCAGCGCCTTGCGCCGGGTCGTCGTGTTGTCGTCCTGTGCCCTCACCGTTACCGTCGTCTCCCCGCGGCCGCCTCGGGTGGGGGAGACGTCGAACCCGCCGCCCGTCGTGGTGAGCGACCACGCTTCGGTCGACGACACCGTGAATGCCGCCTCCGAACCCGCCGTGCTGCGCAGTACCACTTCGTCCTGCGTCGTGGTCAGCCCTGCGCGTTCCTCTGTTTTTTCGCACCCGGCGAGCAGCGTCACTGCCAGCAGCAGCCACAGCGTGCGCCGGATTATTTGTAGGTACGGGGTTTCAGGTTGTTGAATTGCCATGTGCGGTCACGTTTATAGGTATATCCTTCGGGCTTGTTCCAGTATACGCGGCCGAAGTCGTAATAGAGCCCTTTGCGTTTCTTGTCGCCGACCATCCGGGGCGCCGTGAAGGGGATGAATTCCACCGTACGGCTGATGATGCGGCTCTTGCCGTAGGTGTAACCCTCCGATGCCATCACGTCGAGCGCATGGTCGAACATCAGGATATGGCGCGGGGTCTTCTGCGTGAGGGCATCCCCCGAATCCTTGATCGCGCGGAGCACCCCCTTCACCTTGTTGTAATACATCTTCTCCTGCAGCTTGTTGCCCAGCGCCCCGTGGGCATAGGCCATCAGGTTCAGGATCTTGGGGCTGAACGGGTCGCGGGCGAGCGCATCTTCGCCCACGTAGAGCATCGCGTCGAGCGTTTCGGCCAGCGGGTTGTCGGGATCGAGCCCCGATGCCAGCATCAGCAGCTTGTCCAGGTCGGGGTTCGCCTCCATCGGTTTGTAGCTCTCCTGGTGGGCGTAGCCGTAGTAGAGGTAGTGGTAATCCTCGTCGGTGAGCGTCTCGTCGCCCGCGTTGTAGCGCATCATCAGCGATGTGTAGTAGAACGGCGAATCGGGGTCGGACGTCTTGGCGACGATGTCCTCCTCGACGGGGACTTTCGCCGCGGCCAGCGCCGGGAGCAGGAGCAATGTCAGCAGTAAATTTTTCATATTCGTATTTTAGGCACTAACGCTCAAATCAGCGCAAATCGTATTCCGCGATCAGTTTGCGGAACTTTTCGCGCAGCGCCCCCGAACCTTCGACCAGCGGCAGCCGCATCGTCGGGCCGATTATGCCCATTTCGGCCAGTGCGCACTTCACCCCCACGGGATTGCCCTCTTCGAACAGGGCGTGCACCGCTTCGTCGAGGCATTCGTATGCCTTTTCCGCACGGTCGAACTCCCCGGCCTTGGCGTAGTTCACACACTCCATGAACCGCTTGGGAAAAGCGTTCGCGGCCACCGAGATCACGCCGTCGCCGCCGCGGCGCATCAGCTCGAGCGTCATGCCGTCGTCGCCCGACAGCACGATGAACCCTTCGGGGCGCCGGTCGAGGATGTGCTGCATCTGTTCGATGTCGCCCGACGCCTCCTTGATGCCGATCACGTTCTTCATCCCGCGAGCCAGTCGCAGCGTCGTCTCGGCCGTCATGTTGACGCCCGAGCGTCCCGGGATGTTGTAGAGGATCACCGGCAGCGGCGAGTGCTCCGACACGGTGCGGAAATGCTGGTACAAGCCCTCCTGCGAGGGCTTGTTGTAGTAGGGTGTAACGCTCAGGATGGCGTCGGCGCCCCGCAGGTCGAATTCGCGCAGCTGATCCAGTACCTCCGACGTCGAGTTGCCGCCGCAGCCCATTACCAGCGGTACGCGTCCCGCGATGTGGTTGGTGATGAACATGGCTATCACGGCGCGTTCGGGCATGTAGAGCGTCGGCGTTTCGGCCGTGGTGCCCAGCGCCACGATGTAGTCCACGCCGCCTTCGATCACATAGTCGATCATGCGTGCCAGCGCCTGATAGTCAACTTTTCCTTCGGGTGTAAAGGGGGTTATCATGGCGGCCCCCACGCCGCAGAGCTTGTGTCGTATCATATGATTCTGTTTGGCATTATGTAGTTTTTTATGCGTATTCCTTTTCCGCGGGGCTCAGAACAACTCGCCTTGTTGGACGGGTTCGCCGTCCCCGCTTTCCGTCGCGGCCGGGGCGCCATTGTTCCTGCCTCCGGTATTTGCCGTTGTTGCGCTGTCGGCTTCCGTCCCGTTTGCCGCCGGGGCTTCCTGCCCGCCGACCATGGCGATGAACTCCTCTTCGGAAATGATCTTCACGCCCAGCTTCTCGGCCTTCCTGAGCTTCGCCGGGCCCATGTTGTCGCCCGCCACGATGTAATCGACGTTGGCCGATACGGCCGCGAGGTTCCTGCCCCCGTGCATTTCGATCAGCTCCTTCATTTCGTCGCGGCTGCGCGAGAACTTGCCCGACACCACGAAACTGCGGCCTGCGAGCGACTCCGACGCCAGCTCCCGCGCCTCCTCCTCGAACTTCAGCCCCGCGGCACGCAGGCGGCGGATGATGGCGTGGTTCTGCTCGTCGGCGAAATACTCGATGATCGCGTCGGCGATGCGCCCGCCCACCTCGTCGGCCTGGGTCAGCTCCTCTCGCGTGGCCCGCATCACGGCGTCGAGCGAGCGGAAATGCTCGGCCAGGTATTTGGCCGTCGTCTCGCCCACGAAGCGGATGCCGAGTCCGAACAGCACGCGGCGGAAGGGCACCTCGACCGATCCGCGGATGCTGCGTATGATGTTGTCGGCCGACTTCTCGCCCAGCCGCGGCAATTCCGCCAGCTGTCCGGCCTTCAGGTCGTAGAGGTCGGCCACGTCGTGCACCAGCCCGTTTTCATAGAGCAGTTCCACGGTCTCCTCGCCCAGCCCCTCGATGTCCATCGCCTTGCGGCGGATGAAATGGATGATGCGCCCGACGATCTGCGGCGGGCATCCCCCCTGGTTGGGGCAGTAGTGCTTCGCCTCGCCCTCGTAGCGCACCAGCGGAGTGCCGCATTCGGGGCATACGGTGATGTATTCGAACGGTTTGCTGTCCGCAGGCCGCTGCGAGAGGTCTACCCCCGTGATCTTGGGGATGATCTCGCCGCCCTTCTCGACGTATACCATGTCGCCCGGGCGGATGTCCAGCAGGGCCATCTGCTCGGCGTTGTGCAGCGTCGCACGCCGCACGGTCGTCCCGGCCAGCAGCACCGGTTCGAGGTTCGCCACAGGCGTTATGGCTCCCGTGCGTCCCACCTGGAACGACACGCTGTCCAGCCGCGTGAGCGCCTGCTCGGCCTTGAACTTGTAGGCCACGGCCCATTTCGGGGCCTTGGCCGTGAATCCCAGCTGCCGCCTTACGGCGAAGTCGTTGACCTTGATCACCACGCCGTCGGTCGGGAAGGGCAGGGCATGGCGCCCCTCGTCCCAGTGTGCGATGTAGGCGTCGATCTGCTCCGCAGTGCGGCATATGCGCGCCGCGTCCGAGACTTTGAATCCCCACTCGCGGGCTTTCTGCAGGCTTTCCCAGTGGTTCGTGAAGGGCAGGCCGTCGCCCGCCAACTGGTAGAGCGTGCAGTCCAGGCCGCGGCGTGCGACCACCGACGAC
>ULYF01047616.1_pt1 | contig 15143 bp, 9 predicted proteins | sample 1961941 | NCBI WGS metagenome assembly ULYF01 (sample SAMEA4835857, study PRJEB28245) | human gut metagenome | biome: gut microbiome; material: fecal sample | place: Denmark | collected 2008 | reverse complement strand
CCGTTACATCCGGCGGGAAGACGCTCTGATGCCCTTCCCCCCCTTTCACTGCCGGGTTGGCCCACCACAAGAAATGACGCGGCGTGGCGTTGCCGTTATAGACGCGGCTGGCAATTTCCAACGCCGCCCGTTCAGGGCGCAGTGTGAAACCTGTCATCACCTGTAAACCGTGCATCGGCTCCGTTTCGCCGACCCACACCGTCTGTGCGCCGTCTTCATGGGCTTCGAGGGTGAAATCAACGGGCATAAAGGTGGTCGGGCGATGGTGTTGCGGCCAGTTAAACTCAATCCCGCCAGAGATCCACGGTCCCAGCAGCCCCACCAGCGCAGGTTTAATGACTTCATTGTGATAGACAAAATCGCGTTGTTTCACTTTATCCCATGCGCGATGCACACGACCGCCCAGTTCCGGCAGGATCATCACTTTGATGTAGTCGTTTTCCAGCCACACCGCCTGCCAGGATTTCAGGGTTTTCTGCTCGCTCAGCGTATCGGTCACGCCGTAGGGATAAACCGCGCCGGACGATCCCTGATAAACGCGATTTTCCAGGAACATGGGATGTATATCCTGCGGCCCGGTTTCATAGGTCGGGATCTCAACGCGCTCTTGCCACACTTTTACTGGAGTCATGGTGCCCTCAATATTAACAAGACATACTGAATTAAAAGATTTGTGGCAGTGTATTGAACAATCTGGCAATGTTTTCGCGGAATAATCACGCAATTAACTAAACAAGGTTTAGTGAAGATGAGAGCCTGCATTAACAATCAACAGATTCGCCACCATAACAAATGCGTGATTCTGGAACTGCTGTACCGGCAAAAGCGCGCCAATAAATCAACGCTGGCCCGGCTGGCGCAAATTTCGATTCCGGCAGTCAGTAATATTTTGCAGGAACTGGAAAGCGAAAAACGGGTGGTGAATATCGACGATGAAAGCCAGACGCGCGGGCATAGTAGCGGTACATGGCTGATTGCGCCGGAAGGTGACTGGACGCTGTGCCTGAACGTGACGCCCACCAGTATTGAGTGTCAGGTTGCTAATGCTTGTTTAAGTCCGAAAGGCGAATTTGAGTATTTACAGATTGATGTACCGACGCCGCAGGCGCTGCTGTCCGAAATCGAAAAATGCTGGCATCGCCACCGTAAATTGTGGCCGGACCGCACCATCAATCTGGCGCTGGCAATCCACGGTCAGGTTGATCCAGTGACAGGAGTGTCGCAAACCATGCCGCAAGCGCCGTGGACAACGCCGGTTGAGGTGAAGTATCTGCTGGAAGAGAAGCTGGGCATTCGGGTGATGGTCGATAATGACTGCGTGATGCTGGCGCTGGCGGAAAAATGGCAAAATAATTCGCAGGAACGGGATTTCTGCGTGATCAACGTTGATTACGGCATTGGCTCGTCGTTCGTGATTAACGAGCAAATTTATCGCGGCAGTTTGTATGGTAGCGGACAGATTGGTCACACCATCGTTAATCCGGATGGCGTCGTCTGCGACTGTGGACGTTACGGCTGCCTGGAAACCGTCGCCTCGTTAAGCGCATTAAAAAAACAGGCGCGGGTATGGCTAAAATCACAACCGGTTAATACTCAGCTTGATCCTGAAAAATTGACTACCGCGCAGTTAATCGCTGCCTGGCAGAGTGGAGAACCGTGGATCACCAGCTGGGTTGACCGCAGTGCCAATGCCATTGGTTTGAGTCTGTATAACTTCCTCAACATCCTCAATATTAATCAGATTTGGTTGTACGGTCGCAGTTGTGCCTTTGGTGAGAACTGGCTTAATACTATTATTCGCCAGACGGGATTTAACCCGTTCGACCGCGACGAAGGACCGAGCGTGAAAGCGACGCAAATTGGCTTCGGGCAATTAAGCCGCGCACAACAGGTGCTGGGAATTGGCTATTTGTATGTTGAGGCGCAGTTACGACAGATTTGATGGCGCGATAACGTAGAAAGGCTTCCCGAAGGAAGCCTTTTTTCAACAGATTAACCGTTTCGCTTATGCGTAAACCGGGTAACGTGCGCAGATGTCGAGAACTTTACCTTTGATGCGCTCGATAACGGCTTCATCATTGATGCTGTCCAGCACGTCACACATCCAGCCAGCCAGTTCTTTCGCTTCTGCTTCTTTGAAGCCGCGACGCGTAATTGCCGGAGTACCCACGCGAATACCGGAGGTCACAAACGGGCTCTTCGGATCGTTCGGTACGCTGTTTTTGTTGACGGTGATGTTAGCACGGCCCAGAGCGGCGTCTGCTTCTTTACCGGTCAGGTTTTTATCAACCAGATCAACCAGGAACAGGTGGTTATCAGTGCCGCCGGAAACCACTTTGTAGCCGCGTTCCAGGAACACTTCTACCATCGCTTTAGCGTTTTTAGCGACCTGCTGCTGGTAAGTTTTGAACTCAGGCTCCATCGCTTCTTTCAGAGCAACCGCTTTACCGGCGATTACGTGCATCAACGGACCGCCCTGACCACCAGGGAAAACGGCAGAGTTCAGTTTTTTGTACAGCTCTTCGCTACCACCTTTCGCCAGGATCAGGCCGCCGCGCGGACCCGCCAGGGTTTTGTGAGTGGTGGTAGTAACAACGTGAGCATGAGGAACCGGGTTCGGGTAGACGCCAGCAGCAACCAGGCCCGCAACGTGCGCCATATCAACGAACAGGTAAGCACCGATGCTGTCAGCGATTTCACGCATTTTCGCCCAGTCAACCACGCCGGAATATGCAGAGAAACCACCGATAATCATTTTCGGCTTGTGTTCTTTGGCTTGTTTTTCCAGATCGGCGTAGTCGATATGACCGGTAGCATCGATACCGTAAGGAACGATGTTGTACAGTTTACCGGAGAAGTTAACCGGAGAACCGTGAGTCAGGTGACCGCCATGCGCCAGGTTCATACCCAGAACGGTATCACCTGGTTCCAGCAGCGCGGTGTAGACCGCAAAGTTAGCCTGGGAGCCGGAGTGCGGCTGGACGTTAGCGTAGTCAGCGCCGAACAGTTCTTTCGCACGATCGATCGCCAGTTGTTCAACGATATCAACATACTCGCAACCGCCGTAGTAGCGTTTGCCCGGATAACCTTCAGCATATTTGTTGGTCAGCTGAGAACCCTGCGCCTGCATTACGCGCGGGCTGGTGTAGTTTTCGGAGGCGATCAGTTCGATGTGCTCTTCCTGACGTACTTTTTCCTGCTCCATAGCCTGCCACAGTTCGGCATCATAATCGGCAATGTTCATTTCACGCTTTAACATCCGCATCTCCTGACTCAGCTAACAATAAAATTTTTGGCCTTTATAGGCGGTCCTGTTGGACAACGGCGAACAGTATAACCGAATCATTGTGCGATAACAGGTCTTGACAAAGGAATTTACGCAAACGATTACCTTCAGGCTACGCAAGGCTTTGGAGAATAAAGAGCTTGCAACCGGAAACGGATTTCTTTTCAGGTTTGTGATGCAAATTTTTCACTTCATCACATTCTTTCTGAAAAACACCAAAGAACCATTTACATTGCAGGGCTATTTTTTATAAGATGCATTTGAGATACATCAATTAAGATGCAAAAAAAGGAAGACCATATGCTTGACGCTCAAACCATCGCTACAGTAAAAGCCACCATCCCTTTACTGGTGGAAACGGGGCCAAAGTTAACCGCCCATTTCTACGACCGTATGTTTACTCATAACCCAGAACTCAAAGAAATTTTTAACATGAGTAACCAGCGTAATGGCGATCAACGTGAAGCACTGTTTAACGCTATTGCCGCCTACGCCAGTAATATTGAAAACCTGCCTGCGCTGCTGCCAGCGGTAGAAAAAATCGCGCAGAAGCACACCAGCTTCCAGATCAAACCGGAACAGTACAACATCGTCGGTGAACACCTGTTGGCAACGCTGGACGAAATGTTCAGCCCGGGGCAGGAAGTGCTGGACGCGTGGGGTAAAGCCTATGGTGTACTGGCTAATGTATTTATCAATCGCGAGGCGGAAATCTATAACGAAAACGCCAGCAAAGCCGGTGGTTGGGAAGGTACTCGCGATTTCCGCATTGTGGCTAAAACACCGCGCAGCGCGCTTATCACCAGCTTCGAACTGGAGCCGGTCGACGGTGGCGCAGTGGCAGAATACCGTCCGGGGCAATATCTCGGCGTCTGGCTGAAGCCGGAAGGTTTCCCGCATCAGGAAATTCGTCAGTACTCTTTGACTCGCAAACCGGATGGCAAAGGCTATCGTATTGCGGTGAAACGCGAAGAGGGTGGGCAGGTATCCAACTGGTTGCACAATCACGCCAATGTTGGCGATGTCGTGAAACTGGTTGCTCCGGCAGGTGATTTCTTTATGGCTGTCGCAGATGACACACCAGTGACGTTAATCTCTGCCGGTGTTGGTCAAACGCCAATGCTGGCAATGCTCGACACGCTGGCAAAAGCAGGCCACACAGCACAAGTGAACTGGTTCCATGCGGCAGAAAATGGCGATGTTCACGCCTTTGCCGATGAAGTTAAGGAACTGGGGCAGTCACTGCCGCGCTTTACCGCGCACACCTGGTATCGTCAGCCGAGCGAAGCCGATCGCGCTAAAGGTCAGTTTGATAGCGAAGGTCTGATGGATTTGAGCAAACTGGAAGGTGCGTTCAGCGATCCGACAATGCAGTTCTATCTCTGCGGCCCGGTTGGCTTCATGCAGTTTACCGCGAAACAGTTAGTGGATCTGGGCGTGAAGCAGGAAAACATTCATTACGAATGCTTTGGCCCGCATAAGGTGCTGTAATTTGATGTTGCCGGATGGAAACATCCGGCAACCCTTGACGCGGTTTAAATTGCCGCGTCGTCCTCTTCACCGGTACGGATGCGAATGACCCGTGCCACGTCAAAGACGAAGATTTTACCGTCACCGATTTTGCCGGTTTGCGCCGTGCGAATAATGGTATCGACACAGGTATCGACAATGTCGTCCGGTACGACAATCTCAATTTTCACTTTCGGCAGAAAATCCACCATATACTCCGCGCCGCGGTACAGCTCGGTATGGCCTTTCTGGCGACCAAAGCCTTTCACTTCGGTCACCGTCATGCCGGTAATACCGACTTCGGCCAGTGCTTCGCGGACATCGTCCAGCTTGAAGGGTTTTATAATCGCATCAATCTTTTTCATGCTATTCCTTGAAAAGGTCGCCTGTCTTTTGATCTGCTAAACGTAACACATAACGCCAATTCATTCCTTGAAATCGTTTGCATCCAGCTCGTGTCGGGAAAGCAGTTTATAAAATTCTGTCCGGTTGCGCCCCGCCATTCTCGCCGCGTGGGTGACGTTGCCTTTGGTAATTTGCAGCAGCTTACGCAAATAGTTGAGTTCAAACTGATTACGTGCCTCAACAAAGGTTGGCAGCGCCGTGTTTTCACCCTCCAGCGCCTGCTCTACTAATGCATCGCTAATAACCGGAGATGAGGTCAGCGCCACGCACTGTTCAATCACGTTGACCAACTGGCGCACATTACCCGGCCAGCTAGCGGTCATCAGGCGTTTCATCGCATCAGTGGAGAACGCGCGGACAAACGGTTTATGTCGCTCTGCCGCCTGGCGCAACAGGTGATTTGCCAGAAGCGGAATGTCTTCTGTGCGCTCTGCCAGAGCCGGAATTTTCAGGCTGACAACGTTGAGGCGGTAATAGAGATCTTCACGGAATTCCCCGCGCGCCATCGCTTTTGGCAGGTCGCGGTGAGTGGCGGAAATAATCCGCACGTCGATATCAATATCGCGGTTGCTGCCCAGCGGGCGCACTTTACGCTCCTGCAACACGCGCAGCAGTTTGACCTGCAATGGTGCGGGCATATCGCCAATCTCATCGAGAAATAGCGTACCGCCTTCCGCCGCCTGGAATAAACCTTCGCGATTGCTGACAGCGCCAGTAAACGCGCCACGCGCATGACCAAACAGCTCCGACTCCAGCAACTGCTCGGGCAATGCGCCACAGTTAATAGCAATAAATGGTTTGCTGTTACGCGGGCTGGCGTTGTGGATAGCCTGGGCGAAAATCTCTTTCCCGGTGCCGCTCTGGCCATTAATCAACACGCTGACGTCTGATTGCGCCACCAGCCGCGCCTGTTCCAGCAAACGCAGCATCAGCGGGCTGCGGGTGACAATTGCCTCGCGCCAGCGTTCATCGGTGGCTGGCGCGGATTGCTCCAGCGCATCGTCAATTGCCTGATATAGCGCGTCTTTGTCGACAGGCTTGGTGAGGAAACTAAAAACGCCCTGCTGTGTTGCAGCAACGGCATCGGGGATAGAACCATGCGCAGTAAGAATAATTACCGGCATTCCCGGCTGCACTTTCTGGATTTCAGCAAACAGCTGCATACCGTCCATTTCATCCATCCGCAGGTCGCTGATAACTAAATCTACTTTTTCGCGATTCAGTACCCGTAATCCTTCAGCGCCACTTTCCGCCGTGACCACACTGTAGCCTTCGCTGGTCAGGCGCAGGCCAAGCAGTTTCAGCAATCCCGGATCGTCATCGACCAATAATAAATGCGCAGGTTTATGGCTCATCAGGAGTGACCTCATGGGTGGATGGCGCGGGCTTTTCACCCTCGTGCGGCGTATCCGGCGAGAAATTTCCAGCCGGTTTGCGGGTCGAGAGCTGGCGTTCAATATCAGTCAGGTTTTCCAGCTTGCGGGTGGTGAGTTCCAGTTGCTGCTGTAGAACGTGATGTTGCTGGCGCAATGTATCCAGCTCGCTGTCGCTGGCCTGCTGGAGCTTGCCGTAGCGTTGGCGCTCTTCCGCCAGTTGCAGTTGCAGCGCCTGACCGTCGCGCCAGAGTTGATACAGAGGGCGAACCTGTGCCGGGATCTCGGTACTTAGCGCATCAATGCGCGCGACCAGCTGGCGGCGCTCATACGGCGTAATTTTGGCGTCGGCGAGCAAAATCCCTTGTTTAAAGGTATTTTGCCAGCTGCCGTCGTCATATTGGCGAGCTTGCTGACGTGACTGCGCAGGCATTAAACGATCAGCACAATCCATCGCCCGCAGCCAGTAAAGCGGATTGGTTTCGGTTGATTTACCTTGCAGCGCCCAGATGTCGCTACATTCAGTAGAAAGATAGTCAGCCAGTTGATAAACCGGAATTTTTTCTTCTGCTGGCGTATCAATGGCTGGCTTATTGTGACTCTGCACGCAACCCAGCAATGCCAGACATGGCAGCCCTGCCAGCCACAGCCGTCGGGGCAATAATCGTTGAAAAATGTGTCGCATATTCACCAGACTTAATGCCTATCCCAGTGGGCGTAATTATTGCAGGCAGTTTGGACATGGACAGCGCGGAGAAACCGGAGCGTACACGTCGTACGTGAGGATTTCGAGCACTGCCCGGGGCCGAACTGGCAAATAAAATAGCCTGATGGGATAGGCTGTTAGCATTATTTCGTGTTTTTCGACGACGGCAATTCAATGCGGAAACAAACGTCTTGCCCGCTCTCGTCGACCAGATACAGTTCCCCTTGCATACGGCGAATACAATCCCTGGCAATGCTTAATCCCAGACCGCTGCCCTTCACCGCCCCTTTTCGCTGGTGGCTTCCTTGAAAAAAGGGTTCGAAGATCATGGCGCGTTCCTCTTGCGGAATGGGTGTGCCTGTATTGATGACATCAATATAAACCCGTGCACCATGTAAGCTGCTGCGAAGGCAAATGTTACCGGATTCAGCCCCGTAGTGCACCGCATTGGAGTAAAGATTATCCAGTACGCTCATCAGCAGCATTGGCTCCGCCAGGCAAGCTGTTGCTTTGAGATCGACGTCGGTATGCATCATTTTAGCCCGTGCGGGCAGGCTATGAGCAGAAACCACTGTCTCCACCAGCGGTGCTAATTCAACATTCTCCAGTTCCACCGCACTGTCCGCCTGTTTACGGTTGTAATCAAGCAGTTGTTCGATCAGTTTTTGCAAATTGCGGCTGCTGCTATCAAGAATGCTCACCACCTCTTTTTGCTCTGGCGTAAGCGGCCCGACAACCTGGTCAGCCAGTAATTCAGTGCCCTCGCGCATACTCGCCAGTGGCGTTTTTAATTCATGAGATAAATGTCTTAAAAATTGATGGCGTTGGGATTCCAGCCATGACAGGCGCTCACTTAACCAAAGAATACGTTGCCCAACCGAGCGTAACTCGCTCGGTCCACTGAACGAAACGCTATTGCCCAGAGAACGCCCTTCCCCCAGACGGTTGATCATGCGCTCGATATTTTTCACCGGCCCGATAATCATCCGCGTGAAAAGTAGCACCATCACCAGACTCACCAGAAATAGCACCAGCGATTGCCAACCAAAATATTGCCCACGTTCGGCGATTTCACGCTGAAGTTGCTGCCCACGAGAGAACACCACTGTGCGCGTGGCCTGCACCATTTCGGTATTGGCACTGGCAAAGGCTTCAAGACGCGCGGCGGCGGCAGCATCGGGACCACTGTTGTTACACTGAAGTTGGGCCAGATTGTTCAAATCCTGACGCAATGCCTGGTAAAGTTTATCGTCTGGCAGTACGCCTGCGTGGGCATCGAGCATTTCGCTGTAACGCTTGCGCTGGCTTTGATAAACCTTCGCAAGCGTAGGATCGTCCAGCACGCAATACTGACGGTAGCTACGCTCCATCTCCAGCGCCGCGTTGGTCATCGCTTCACTACGCCGGGCATCAATAAGCGTAGTGCGGTTAACCAGCGCCGCCTGATCGCTAAGCGCATTCAGGCTTTGCCAGGCTTGCCATGCCAGCACCAACAGGGGTAGTAGAATTAGCAAAAATGCCAGCATTACCAGTTGTCGTAATGAGCGGGGAAAAACAGGCCAGCGTTTCAAGGTGTTACTCTCGTCAGACGCGAATAGCCTGATGCTAACCGAGGGGAAGTTCAGATACAACAAAGCCGGGAATTACCCGGCTTTGTTATGGAATAAGGCGGTGCCTAACTCGACGTTTCGCCCGATGGTTGATATAGCTACGCTGATATCAGAAGTTGGACGGCAGGCACCTTGTTGTGCGTCATTCGAATTTTATGTAGCACGTCCCGAAGGGGCTGACATAAGTCGGTGAATGAGCCACTGCTTACTATTATGCAGTAACTGTGCCAATAAAGAAAGTAGTTTGGTAACGTACTGATTATACGTCGCTTTGAGGGGTTTATGGCTTCTCCGTTATTTGAATGTAAATCAGCCACTGTGTCGCTAAAAAGAGACAACTTAAGATAAACTTATTAGATAATATTAAAATCAATGAGTTAAGTGTCGCCAGAAAGCGACACGATAAACCACCCATTGTCGTGATTTACAGACACAAAAAAGCTCCCGGAGTTGGGAGCTTATGATAGTGGTTGGTGCTTAATGCCGGATGCGGCGTAAATGCCGCATCCGGGCTGCAAAACCAATGAACTGATGACTTACCCCAACTGCTTACGCGCATTGCGGAAAATGCGCATCCATGGGCCATCCTCGCCCCAGTTTTCCGGATGCCAGGAGTTGCTGACAGTACGGAAAACACGTTCCGGGTGCGGCATCATAATGGTGACTCGACCACTTTCAGTCGTAATCGACGTAATACCGTTCGGTGAACCGTTCGGGTTAGCCGGGTAGGTTTCAGTGACTTTGCCGAAGTTATCGACATAGCGCAGTGCCACCAGCCCTTTGCTTTCCAGTGCCGCCAGATGCGCCGCATCACGCACTTCCACGCGCCCTTCACCATGAGAGACAGCAATCGGCATTTGCGAGCCCACCATCCCCTGCAACAGCAGCGACGGGCTTTGGGTCACTTCAACCAGGCTGAAACGCGCTTCAAAGCGATCGGAGGTATTGCGCACAAAACGTGGCCACAACTCACTACCTGGGATCAGTTCGCGCAGGTTAGACATCATCTGGCAACCGTTACATACCCCCAGCGCCAGCGTTTGCGGACGGTGGAAGAAGGTTGCAAACTCATCGCGTACACGGTCATTGAACAGGATTGACTTCGCCCAACCTTCACCGGCACCCAGCACATCACCGTAGGAGAAACCACCGCACGCGACCAGGGCGTGGAAATCTTCCAGGCCCGTGCGTCCAGTCAGCAGGTCACTCATATGCACATCGATTGCATCGAAGCCTGCACGGTGGAAAGCTGCCGCCATTTCAACATGCGAGTTCACGCCCTGCTCACGCAGCACAGCAACTTTCGGACGTGCGCCAGTGGCAATATACGGTGCTGCCACATCTTCGTTGATATCGAACGACAGTTTCACATTCAGGCCCGGATCGGCGTCGTTTGATTTCGCCTGGTGCTCCTGGTCAGCACACTCCGGGTTGTCACGCAGGCGCTGCATCTGCCAGGTAGTTTCTGCCCACCAGACACGCAACGTGGTGCGGCTTTCGCTGAATACAGTCTGCCCGTTGGCGGTAATCACAAAACGGTCACCGGAAACCGCCTGCCCTACATAATGGACACAATCAGCAAGCCCATGCTGTGCCAGTACGGACTCGACCGCTTCACGGTCAGCGGCACGAACCTGAATCACCGCACCCAGTTCTTCGTTAAACAACGCCGCCAGGCGATCGTCGCCCAGAGAGGCAATATCCGCGTTAATGCCGCAATGACCAGCAAAGGCCATTTCCGCCAGCGTTACCAGCAGGCCGCCATCAGAGCGGTCGTGGTATGCGAGCAGCTTACGCTGTGCAACCAGCGCCTGAATCGCGTCATAGAAGCCTTTCAGTTGCGCGACATCGCGTACATCTGCCGGTTTGTCGCCAAGCTGACGATAAACCTGCGCCAGCGCCGTTGCGCCCAGCGCGTTATTGCCTTTGCCCAAATCAATCAGCAGCAGTGCGTTATCTTCGGTAGAAAGCTGCGGCGTGATGGTGTGACGTACATCTTCCACGCGGGCAAATGCAGAAATCACCAGCGACAGCGGCGACGTCATTTCGCGCTCTTCGTTACCTTCCTGCCAGCGGGTTTTCATCGACATAGAGTCTTTACCCACCGGGATCGTCAGGCCCAGCGCCGGACAAAGCTCTTCGCCCACGGCTTTAACGGCTTCATACAGGCCCGCATCTTCACCAGGGTGGCCTGCCGCCGCCATCCAGTTGGCGGAAAGTTTAATGCGTTTGATATCGCCAATCTGTGTTGCGGCAATATTGGTTAACGCTTCACCGACCGCCAGACGGGCAGAGGCGGCGAAATCCAGCAGCGCAACCGGCGCACGCTCGCCAATCGCCATCGCTTCACCGTAGTAGCTGTCGAGGCTGGCGGTAGTGACCGCGCAGTTAGCGACCGGCACCTGCCACGGACCCACCATCTGATCGCGCGCTACCATGCCAGTTACGCTGCGGTCACCGATGGTCACCAGGAAAGTTTTCTCCGCCACGGTCGGCAGATGCAGTACGCGTTTCACCGCGTCTGCAATGGTGATCCCTTCACGGACCAGCGCATCGCCCTTCGCTTTCAGCGTTTGTACATCGCGGGTCATCTTCGGCGTTTTACCAAGCAGGACGTCCAGCGGCAGATCGATCGGCTGATTATCAAAATGACGATCGTGCAGAGAAAGATGCAGTTCTTCGGTCGCTTCACCAATCACCGCGTAGGGTGCGCGCTCACGCTTACACAGTTCGTCAAACAGCGGTAATTGATCGGCTGCAACCGCCAGCACGTAGCGTTCCTGGGATTCGTTACACCAGATTTCCAGCGGGCTCATGCCCGGTTCGTCGCTTAGAATATCGCGCAGTTCAAATTTACCGCCGCGTCCGCCGTCGCTCACCAGCTCCGGCATCGCGTTAGAAAGACCGCCCGCACCGACGTCGTGGATAAACAGAATTGGGTTAGCATCACCAAGCTGCCAGCAACGGTCGATCACTTCCTGGCAACGACGCTCCATCTCCGGGTTGTCGCGCTGTACGGAAGCAAAGTCGAGGTCGGCATCAGACTGACCTGACGCCATGGAAGACGCCGCTCCGCCGCCAAGACCGATGTTCATTGCCGGGCCGCCGAGAACGACCAGCTTCGCACCGACGTTGATCTCGCCTTTTTGTACGTGATCGGCGCGAATGTTGCCGATCCCGCCCGCCAGCATGATCGGTTTGTGATAACCGCGCAGCTCTTCGCCGTTGTGGCTGTTCACTTTTTCTTCATAAGTACGGAAGTAGCCATTCAGTGCCGGACGACCAAATTCGTTGTTAAACGCCGCGCCGCCCAGCGGGCCTTCGGTCATGATGTCCAGCGCGGTGACAATACGCTCAGGCTTACCGAAATCTTCTTCCCACGGCTGTTCGAAGCCAGGAATTCGCAGGTTGGAAACGGAGAAACCAACCAAACCCGCTTTCGGCTTCGCGCCGCGCCCGGTGGGACCTTCATCGCGGATTTCACCGCCGGAACCGGTCGCCGCGCCCGGCCACGGAGAAATCGCCGTCGGGTGGTTGTGAGTTTCGACTTTCATCAGAATATGCGCCGGTTCCTGATGGAAATCGTAGCGGCCCGTTTCGTGGTCAGCAAAGTAGCGGCCCACTTCAGAACCTTCCATTACGGCGGCGTTATCTTTATAAGCAGAGAGAACGTAATCTGGCGTGGTTTCGAAGGTGTTTTTGATCATCTTAAACAGCGATTTCGGCTGTTGCTCACCGTCGATAACCCAATCGGCGTTAAAAATCTTGTGGCGGCAGTGCTCGGAGTTCGCCTGGGCGAACATATACAGCTCGATGTCGTTCGGGTTACGACCAAGCTTTGTGAAAGCATCCTGCAGATAGTCAATTTCATCTTCCGCCAGTGCCAGGCCAAGACGCAGGTTAGCGTCGATTAGCGCCTGACGGCCCTGCCCCAGCAAATCAACGCTGGTGACCGGAGTCGGTTGATGGTGTGCAAACAGCTGCTCTGCATCATCTAAAGCAAAAAAGACCGTTTCCATCATGCGGTCGTGCAGTTCAGCGGTAACCTGCTGCCATTGTTCATTGGTCAGCGTACCGGCTTCTATATAGTAAGCAACGCCGCGCTCAAGGCGGTTTACCTGTTGTAGCCCGCAGTTATGGGCAATATCGGTCGCTTTCGAAGACCAGGGAGAGATGGTGCCAGGACGCGGGGTCACCAGCAGGAGTTTGCCTTGCGGGGCGTGGCTGGCGAGTGCCGGGCCATATTTCAGCAGGCGTTCAAGTTGTGCGTGCTCATCATCGTTTAACGGCGCATTGAGGTCAGCAAAATGGACATACTCGGCGTAAATATTGTGAACCGGGAGCCTGGCAGCCTGAAAACGTGCCAGCAGTTTGTTGATTCGGAATGCCGACAGTGCAGGCGAACCACGCAGAATTTCCATCATAAGTCTCTCGTCTTCTAAGCTTTCGGTGTACCCAAGGGGGGGAAACGGGCGTCATTATAAAGAATCTGATGCGCTGACGAAACCGTTTGCGTGGAAATAAAATCACCATCGTGAATTAGCAACGCGTGCCGCCAATGGCTGTAATAAGTTGCCATCTGGCGCAGGTTTACGCAAAATGCCGCTCATTTATGAGTAAACCTTTCACTATTATTACGTTTTTTCAAGCTGGGACGCGCACGACACAGAGAATTAACTAATTGAAAAAATTAAAGATTAATTATCTGTTCATCGGCATTCTGGCACTGCTGCTCGCGGTCGCTCTCTGGCCATCCATTCCCTGGTTTGGTAAAGCCGACAACCGTATCGCCGCCATTCAAGCGCGGGGAGAGTTGCGTGTGAGCACCATTCATACTCCCCTGACTTATAACGAAATCAACGGGAAACCTTTTGGCCTGGATTACGAACTGGCGAAACAGTTTGCCGATTACCTCGGTGTAAAACTGAAAGTGACCGTGCGGCAGAATATCAGCCAGCTGTTTGACGACCTCGATAATGGTAACGCCGACCTGCTGGCGGCAGGACTGGTCTATAACAGTGAGCGGGTAAAAAATTATCAGCCTGGCCCTACCTATTATTCCGTGTCACAACAACTGGTTTATAAAGTGGGTCAGTATCGCCCGCGCACACTGGGCAACCTGACGGCGGAGCAACTCACCGTTGCACCGGGTCACGTGGTGGTTAACGATCTCCAAACCCTGAAAGACACAAAATTCCCGGAATTAAGCTGGAAGGTAGACGACAAAAAAGGCTCTGCGGAATTAATGGAAGATGTCATCGAAGGAAAACTCGATTACACCATTGCTGATTCTGTCGCCATCAGCCTGTTTCAGCGCGTTCACCCGGAGCTCGCCGTAGCGCTCGATATCACCGATGAACAACCGGTGACTTGGTTTAGCCCGTTAGATGGCGATAATACCCTTTCCGCCGCCCTGCTCGACTTCTTCAACGAAATGAATGAAGACGGTACGCTGGCACGCATTGAAGAGAAATACCTGGGGCATGGCGATGATTTTGATTACGTCGATACGCGCACATTTTTACGCGCCGTCGATGCGGTACTGCCGCAGTTAAAGCCCCTGTTTGAGAAATACGCCGAAGAAATTGACTGGCGTTTGCTGGCCGCTATTGCTTATCAGGAATCGCACTGGGATGCACAGGCCACTTCACCGACGGGTGTGCGCGGCATGATGATGTTAACCAAAAATACCGCGCAAAGCCTCGGCATTACGGATCGTACCGATGCCGAACAGAGCATCAGCGGTGGCGTGCGTTATTTGCAGGATATGATGAGTAAAGTGCCGGAAAGTGTGCCGGAGAACGAGCGGATCTGGTTTGCCCTCGCTGCGTACAATATGGGCTATGCGCATATGCTGGATGCCCGCGCCCTGACGGCAAAAACCAAAGGGAATCCTGACAGTTGGGCTGACGTAAAACAGCGTCTGCCTTTACTTAGCCAGAAACCCTATTACAGCAAGCTGACTTACGGCTACGCTCGTGGACATGAAGCCTACGCTTATGTCGAAAATATTCGTAAGTATCAGATTAGCCTGGTGGGTTATCTGCAAGAGAAAGAGAAGCAGGCTACAGAAGCGGCGATGCAACTGGCGCAGGATTATCCGGCGGTATCGCCTACGGAGTTGGGCAAAGAGAAATTTCCTTTTCTCTCGTTTCTTTCCCAGTCGTCATCAAACTATTTGACCCATTCTCCCTCTCTGCTGTTTTCCAGGAAAGGGAGTGAAGAGAAACAAAATTAATCCGTCGAGGATTGCG
>ULYF01059990.1_pt1 | contig 15376 bp, 10 predicted proteins | sample 1961941 | NCBI WGS metagenome assembly ULYF01 (sample SAMEA4835857, study PRJEB28245) | human gut metagenome | biome: gut microbiome; material: fecal sample | place: Denmark | collected 2008 | reverse complement strand
CCCCGGGGAACCGGAAGGTACGCACGCCGCCGGCACCGCCGATGGCCTCGGGCAATGCCGCGATCCCGGCACGGCGCTCTTCCCGAGCCCCGAGCAGCCGCAGCGAACCGAAATAGCGGGACGAAATCCCCAACCCGGAAAAGGAGGCCGCCTCCGAGGAGTAATGCTGCCCGCGGCGGCCGAGCGCGATGTAGGGCAGATTGAAGGCCGAAATGCTGCCGTAGAGGTCGGGCATGGTCTGGATTGCCCGGTAGAAAAGCGAGGAGTCGGTAAGCACGATGGGCGTACGCTGCTCATAACCCGTGCCATAGGGATAGTATTCGTCGTCGGGGAGCTGGGCCGCAGCTCCGCACACGACGAACAGGAAAACCACGGTAAGAGCGTATTTGCGGAGCATGCACAGGGACTTTTCAGAATACAAATATAACTATTTTAAACATGTTTTAAATAGCAACAATAAAAACCGCTGAATTTCGTCCTTTATGGCAGTTGTGCCGGCAGAAAATATTTTTTGATATTTCAGTATCACATAATTACTTAAGGAACACAACATTACATCCACAGGAGCACGGGGGGGGGCTAACACCGTCCGCAAATTTGGAAAATCGGAAAACAAACCTCATATTTGTGAACTCTCAACAATCTCAAAGCGTCCTGACATGCAAAAAGCCCTCGCTCTCCTGCTGTCGGCAGCCATGCTGCTGTGTCTGCATCCGGCTGCCGCGCAACAACCCAACACCCTGACCGGGACGGTCACCGATTCGGCTTCCGGCAAAGCCGTCGGCTATGCCACCGTCTCGCTCCAGCGCGACTCGGTCACGGTCGTGAACGCCGTAGCCGCCGATTCGGACGGCCGCTTCTCGCTCAAAGCCCCCGAAGCGGGCGACTACCAGCTCTGCATCACGATGGTAGGCTACACGCCCTACAAACAGGCCGTGAAAGTGCCCGCATCGGGCAAGGCGCTCGGCAAGATCGCCATCACGCAGGGTGTCGAGGTCGGCGACGTGGTGATCGAAGTCCAGAAACCGCTCGTAATGGCCGACGCCGAGAAGACCACCTACTCGGTCGAGGACGACCCGCAGGCTTCGACGAGCACACTCGACGAAATCATCCGCAAGGTTCCGCAGCTCTCGCTCGACGGCGACGGCAACGTCCTGCTCAACGGACAGAGCAATTACAAGATATTGCTCAACGGGCGCAATTCGGCAACGATGAGCAACAATTTCAAGGATGTGATCCAGAGCATGCCCGCCTCGCAGATCAGCCGCATAGAGGTCATCACCAACCCCTCGACCAAGTACGAAGCCGAAGGCGTGGGCGGCATCATCAACCTCATCACCCAACGCAAGAAGCAGTTCCACGGATACAACGGCAGCGTCGGCGCGAGCGTCACGGTGTTGGAGAACCCGGCCTACAACGGCAACGCCAGCCTCTCGATCCAGGCCGGGAAGTTCGCGGCGAGCATCATGGGCTATGCAGGCTACTACGACGGGGGCCGTACCCCCTCGGAATCGGAGTCGTGGCAGGAAAATTACGACTCGGAGAACCGCTACAACCTCAGTTACTCCGAAAACAAGGGCAGCTCGCGTTACGGCAACGTCGGACTGGACATGAGCTACCAGCCCGACACGCTCAACCTGATCACGCTCAACGGATGGCTGTGGCTCGGCCGCAGCCGCTACAAATCGCTGGGTACGAACGCGATCCTCGACCCCGAAATGAACCCGCTGCTGGAATACGGCAGCCGCAGCATACAGAAATGGAACTACATGGGCGGCAGCGTCTCGCTCAATTACGAACACACCTTCGGCAAGGAGGGGCATACGCTGACCATATCGGATGAAGTCGAGATCGACCCGGACAAAGGCCATACAGACCGGATATACAACGACGGATACAATTACAGGGCGTTGCAGGATGCGGACAACCGCATGACGGGCAACACCGTGCAGGTAGACTACGCCAACCCGCTGTCGGAGCACCACAAGATCGAGGCGGGGCTGAAACACATCTACCGCAACAGCACCTCCGACACCGACAACAAGCAGAGCGACGAATACGGCACATTCCCGATTGAAAAAATAAAATTCACGGGCATGGATTACCGCCAGCACGTGCTGGGCATCTACGCCGGATACGGATTCACCTACACCAAATGGTCGGGACGCCTCGGGGCGCGCATGGAACGGACATGGAACGACGCCGACGTGGAGGAGACCGCCAAAGGCACCTACTCGTTTTCGAACCGCCAGTTCAACGTGGTGCCCTACCTGAGCCTGACATTCATCCCCAAGGTGAGCCACAACATTTCGCTCTCCTACACGCAGCGGCTCCAGCGCCCGGGCATCTACATGCTTTCGCCGGCCGAGGACGACACCGACCCCACGCGGCTGTCGTACGGCAACCCGGGACTGGAAGCGGCCGTATACCACACGATCAACCTCCAGTACGGCCACTATGCCGCAAAATGGAGCATGACCTTCGCACTCAACACCTTCCTGTCGAACAACAACATGTCGTCGTACTCCTTCTCGGACGGGGACGGCATCACGAACACCACCTACAGCAACGACGTCCGTTCGCGCAGCTACGGATTCAACGGTTCGTTCTCGTACCGCCCGTCGGAGAAGGTCAACCTCTCGCTGAGCTACAACGGCAGGTATTCGCAGAACGATTTCGACGCCATGGACATCCACACCGACCAGTTCACGTTCAGCCAGAACCTCAACCTCGACTTCGCGCTCTGGAAGGAGGCGCGGCTTATGCTGGGTGAGAATTATTCGACGGGGTATGCGTGGCTCGGCGGCAAATCGGAAAGCTACTACTACTATTACATGGGCATAAAACAGCAGTTCCTCAAGAAGAAGCTCGACCTGAGCATCATGTGCAACAACCCCTTCGAGAAATACCGCAGGAACAGGAACACCTCGGACACGCCGACCTTCGGCGGCTGGAGCGAATACAGGTATGCGTGCCGCAGCCTCTATTTCCGCGTCAGCTACCGCTTCGGCAAACAGAACGTCGGGGTGAAACGCACTGCCAAGTCGATCCGCAACGACGACATGAGCAGCGGCGCACAGGGCGGTGGCGGCGGAAGCACCGGCGGCGCTCAGGGCGGAGGAGGGATGTAATCCCCCGCCGGCGATCCTGCCCGATACGCCGGGCGCCGGCATCACCGCGTGGGCCATCATCGCAGGAGTCATCGCGGAAATCATTCCAGGAATCATCGCGGAAATCATCGCGGCATTTACGCGGCCGTCTTTCCCCTGCTGCAAGGGACGACGCATACGGCTTCCGGGCGCGGCATCCATATCGACGAAAAGGAGCTGCCGAACAAGCAGCCAGAAACAGAAATCACCCCTGCCGGAGTTTGTTCCGGCGGGGGTGAAATCGTAAAATCGGACTTGCCGGACAGCCCCTTTGTTATTTGCAGCCTGCCGTGCAGCGCCCTGCCGGGAACACCCGGAGCGGTCATCGGTTACCCGATCCATGCGGATGGGGGCCCGGATCATCGACCGCATGGATTTCATAGCCCGGCAAAAATATGAATAAAATGATTGTTTAATTCATATTTTTTAATTACATTGTGAACAATATAAAACACATGCTTCACAATCCTTTCATTAATCCTTTAAATTTACCGCCATGAAAAAACTTTTTTTACTCCGGAAAAGCCTGTTCATAGCTTTTGCGGCAGCGACCTGCGGACTCTTTTTTACTAGTTGTGGTACAGATGTCAAAATTCCTTCACAATCCGACAAAGAAAATACTACGACAAAAATGACAAGATCGGAATTCCATTGGCGCTGCCCCAGTTGTGGGCTCCTAAATGGAGGCTGGAGAAATTATTGCGCTGATCCTCGTTGTGGTAAAGAATACAGTGTACCCCATGGCAATCTAATTCTCACATATCTTGATATAATAAAATATACTGTTGGTTTTGCAACAGACATCACCACACCTCCTGATTTTAATCAGATAGAATTACCTGGAAGAATATTTCCGGCCTATGCCCCAGAACCATGGTATGAAACAACTTGTGCTTTAAAATATTACAATGAGCTCAAAAACTCTTCAACCTATAGGTTGACACCCAGTTATGCAGAAGGAGTCGAATTTGCATGGTATAGAACTGTACGAATTCTCTATCCGAAACTCCACGATGCAACAACGGTGGAAAGATTATTCGATAAATTCATTTTAAACGAAGGTAGAAATCTAAAGGGCTTTAATGGACAAGGAATAAAAGATGCCAGTAAAGCTGCTATTGAAGCATTCACTACATGCAAAAAATTTTGAAAATATATTGAATCATGAAAATTATATTTAAGTTACTTACTATAATCCTATTAATTATAGTATCAATAGGTTGCGCCTCGCAAAAACCGGCATCCGGAAGGCAAGGCGAAGCGGCCGGAGGGGAGATCCGCCACGCACAAGCGTCGAAGGCACTGGAAGAGGGGCGGTTCGTGATCGAGGCGAATGAATTTTACCTCCCGGAGGACAAATCCCCGGTCAAGTCATCCACCGGCAACTACATTTCCATGGAGGGCAAACGGGGCGTTATCAGTTTCACCCCCGACCTCTTCCCGAAAACACCGCTGGGCAACCTGACCATAACGGACGACTCGGCGGAAATAACGCTGGAAAAGCGGAAAAAGAACGGAGACATACAGTTCTGCATGAGAATGACCGGGCCGGCGAATTCCCAGGACAGGAAGGTAATAATAACGCTGTACAAGGACACGGACAAATGCCATGTACAGGTTTCGAACGAACTTCTGGCATATCCCGTGGTCAAGTTCACGGGAGTGGTAAGGCCAGCGGGAGAATAACCGCGTCACCACCCGCAACGGCAACGGCCCCGCAAAGACGGGGCCGTTATCGTGAACCGTGCATCCGGGAACCGTGCATCCGTGGCGGGATTTGCCGCGTTCGCAGGCGGGTCAGACGGTCTTGAGCACTTCGAGCAGCAAATCCCAGAACTTGGGAACCGTGGCGATTTCGAGCCTCTCGTCGGGCGAATGCACGCCGCGCAACGTCGGGCCGAAGGAAACCATCTCCAGTTCGGGGTATTTCTCGAGGAACAGGCCGCATTCCAATCCGGCATGGATCGCACGCACCTTGGGCTCCGCACCGAACAGGCGTTCGTAGGCTCCGACGGTCTTTTCGAGCAGTACGGACTGCGGGTTGGGCGCCCAGCCCGGATAACCGTCGGAATGGGCGACGTCGGCACCGGCCAGGGCGAATACCGATTCGACCATCTGCATGACATAGGTCTTGGCGCTCTCGACCGACGACCGCTGCGACGAGGTGACGACAATGCGGTCGTCGCCCTCGAATTTCACCGAAGCGAGGTTGGTCGAGGTCTCGACCAGCCCCGGCATGGCGAACGACATGGCGATCACGCCGTTGGGAACGCCCACCAGCGAGTAGACCAGCCCGAACTGCGTCCGGGCATCGAGCACCTGATCGACCTCGGGCATCTCGTTGAGCGTAATCTTGAAATTGGGCTCGCGGAAACGGAATTCGGCTTTCAGGTCGGCGGCAAAAAGGTCGTAGCGTTTGACGAACTCGGACTTGAACCGTGTCGGGACGCCGAAGATGGCGTACGCCTCGCGCGGGATCGCATTGCGCAGGTTGCCGCCGTTGAAATAGCTCAGCTTCAGTTCGAACGACTGCATGCCGTCCCACAAGAGGCGTGCGACGGTCTTGTTGGAATTGACGCGTCCCTTGTCGATGTCGTCGCCCGAGTGCCCGCCCTGCAGGTCGGAAACGTCGACGCGGAAGAAGGAGTAGTTCTTCGGCGCCTCTTCCATCGTATACCGGAACGTGGCGATGGTGTCGATGCCGCCGGCACAGCCGATGAAGATCTCGCCCTCGTCCTCCGAGTCGAGGTTGATGAGGTATTTGCCCGTGAGCATCTCCTCGCCCAGTTCGAAAGCCCCCGTAAGGCCGGTCTCCTCGTCGACCGTAAAGAGCGCCTCGACGGGCCCGTGCTGCACCGCGGGGTCGATCATGACGGCCAGTGCGGCAGCCATGCCGATGCCGCAGTCGGCACCCAGCGTCGTACCTTCGGCCCTGACCCACCCGCCGTCGATGTGCGTGCGGATCGGGTCGTTGTCGAAATCGAACTCCACGTCGGAGTTCTTCTCGCAGACCATGTCCATGTGGGACTGGAGGATAACCGCCGGGCGATCCTCGAAGCCCGGCGTGGCGGGTTTGCGCATCACCACGTTGCCGATGGCATCCTTCTTATACTCGATGTTGTGCTTCCGGGCGAAATCGACCAGGAATTCGATGATCTTGCCCTCCTTCTTCGAGGGGCGCGGAACCCGTGTGATGGCATCGAACTGCTCCCACACGATCCGGGGTTCAAGGTTTACTATTTCAGACATAATCTCCTAATATAATTTACAGGCACATCGCCGGGTTGCCGCCGGCCGTAACGCCGGGCGTACGTCCCTCGATTTCCGCCCATTCCATGACAATATTTACAACGGCAGAAAGACGCTCCGAGGATGGGGTATCTACAAGAATTCTTCCGGCCGAAGATTTTCAAATACAAATATACGAAAAACAGCGTAATTCACGGTATCCCGCGTCCGGTTTTTTGCATTTCCGGCTGGCTGCGACGGCCGAAAATTTGCTTTTGCCCCCCGCTTCCACTATCTTTACGGGAAAATACGGAACTCTATGACGGATTTCAGGATAGGACACGGATACGACGTACACGCGCTGGCCGACGGGCTGCCCCTGGTGCTGGGCGGGATCGAAATTCCGCACACGAAAGGATTCGTGGCGCATTCGGACGGCGACGTGGCGATACACGCCGTATGCGACGCACTGCTGGGCGCCGCAGCGCTGGGCGACATCGGGATACACTTCCCCGACACGTCGGACGACTTCAGGGGCATCGACTCGAAAATACTGCTCCGAAGGGTTGCGGCGCTGCTGCGTGAAAAAGGGTATGAGATCGGGAATGTCGATTGTACGATCCGGATGCAACGGCCCAAATTGCGGCCGCATATCGACGCCATGCGCACCGCGATGGCCGGTGCAATGGGCGTAGGCGATGACCAGGTATCGGTCAAAGCTACGACCACAGAGCATCTCGGTTTCGAGGGGCGCGAAGAGGGAGTTTCCGTCTCCGCCGTGGCACTGATATACAAAATGCAGGCCAAACCGGGCGAGGAAACCGTCGGATAAGAGGTTCGCGGGCTGCCCGACATCAGTGAAAGCAGCCGCTCAGTCCAGCCGCCGGAACTTGGGATCACCGATCCGTTTGTCCCAGAGCCACCCGACATAGCGCATGACGAGGTCGGGAGCCGTCAGCGTCAGCACTGTCTCGCCGGTTGCGGTCGAAACCTCGAAGCCGGCATGATAGGGCGTATCGCCGTCGGCAAAACCGAAGGAGATGCGCCAGCCCCACGCCAAGCGCTCGGCCCGGTAATCGGACAGGGACGGCGAGTCGAAATTGAGCACGTAAAGATACTGCGTGATGCCGCGCTCGGTCGGCAGGTGCACCCCGACGTGGTCGATGAACATGCCGAAAAAGTAATAATCGGTATAGATGCTACGGATCATGCCGCCCGGTACCTCCTGCATACTGTTCGGGAAAAACATGTAGTCGCGCGACTGTACCAGCGAGTCGATCTTCTGCGCATAGAGCTTCGCCCGGTAAGCACGGCGTTCGGGCCGTGTCATGCTGCGCATGGACTCCTCGTAGACGGTCGTATGCTCGACGACCTGCACAGGGGGCTGCTGGACAGGAACCACAGTCGTCTGGGGCACGCTGTCGACGGCGGAAGTGCCCAGCGTGAACTGCGGGACGGTCTGCGCGGACTGCGCCACAGCACCCGAGACCCCGAAAACAAGGGCGCAAAGGCACAAAATCCGGACTACCACCCGCCGCGCAGGAGCAAAAGCCCCCGCCGGGGCGGGGGCTCGCAATCCGGGAAGGATTATCGTTGCAGCGGCATCCCGCCGCGACGGGAAGGACGGGAAGGGGGCGCCGCATCCCGTCCGGCGATACATCCCGGAACTCATGGTCAATAGAGCTGTGAAATGGTGCCCGAATACTCCACGGGGTTATACCATGGGTTGGTGATGGTCAGGTTGGCACCGCCCGTACGGGAAAAAATCTCGAAGGTGAAGGTATAGGTCGACGCCGAGAAAAGCGAGGTGGAGAAGGTTACCATCCAGCCTTCGTGGGTCTGCTCGGTGGTATAGCCCTGCACGTTGGGCACGGTGTAGTTGATGATGGTCGTGTAATAAGGCGGCACATAGCCCTTGACATAAGGCAGGCAGATGTCTACCGTGCCGTCCCAGACACCCACGTTGAAGGCCGGGTTGATGATCTGGCGCATGGGGCCGGCCGGCTGCCGCTGCATGGTCTGGGGGTTGAACTGGAAGTTACGCGAAAGGATGACCGAATCCATCGTTTTCTCAAAATCTGCGATACGTTCCGCACGTCTCTTTTCACGCACCTCGCGGCGTTCTTCCTTGGGCGACAGAATCTTTTTCTGTCCGATCACGGTGGCGCAGACTGCGCACAGCAGCACGCTCACGACGATAATGACTGTTTTTTTCATAGCACATAAAAGGTTTATACGGCCATGAAAAATGCAAATACGGTGCCTAACTGCCTAAAGTCGTGACTAAAGACCCAGTTTTTTCAGAAATTCGCCCGTATAGCTGCGTGGGGCGCAGGCTATTTCGTGCGGAGTGCCCGCCGCGACGATCTCGCCGCCGGCCGCCCCGCCTTCGGGGCCGATGTCGATGATGTGGTCGGCGACCTTGATCACGTCGAGGTTGTGTTCGATGACGATCACCGTATTGCCGCGGTCGACGAGTTTGTTGAGCACATCGAGCAGCAGGCGGATGTCCTCGAAATGAAGCCCCGTCGTAGGTTCGTCGAGGATGTAGAGCGTACGCCCCGTATCGCGCTTGGACAGCTCGGAGGAGAGCTTGATACGCTGGCTCTCGCCGCCCGAGAGCGTGGTGCAGGGCTGTCCGAGCGTGAGGTAGCCGAGGCCGACCTCCTGGATGGCACGGAGTTTCTGGTGGATGGCAGGGATATTCTCGAAGAACTCCACGGCCATGTTGACCGTCATGTTCAGCACGTCGTCGATATTCTTGCCTTTGTATTTCACTTCGAGCGTCTCGCGGTTGTAACGGTGTCCCCCGCACGCCTTGCAACGCACGTAGACGTCGGGCAGGAAATTCATCTCGATGGTCTGGACGCCCGCGCCGCGGCACTCCTCGCAGCGGCCGCCCTTGACGTTGAACGAGAAGCGCCCCGCCTTGAAGCCGCGGATCTGGGCATCGGGCGTCATTTCGAACAGTTTGCGGATGTCGGAAAAAACGTTCGAATAGGTCGCCGGGTTGCTGCGCGGCGTACGGCCGATGGGCGACTGGTCGACGACGACCAGTTTGTCGATATGTCCGATGCCTTCGACGCTGTCGTATTCGAGCGGCTGCCCGAAGGAGCGGTAGAGCTCCTTCGAAAGGATCGGGCGCAGCGTCTCGTTGACGAGCGTCGACTTGCCGGAACCGCTGACGCCCGTCACGCAGATGAATTTGCCGAGCGGGAATTCGGCCGTGACGTTCTTGAGGTTGTTGCCCCGCGCCCCGCGGATCACGATGCACTGCCCCGTGCCTTTGCGGAGCGTTTCGGGAATCCCGATACGGCGGCGTCCGGTGAGGTAGTCGGCCGTGATGGAATCGGAACGCAGGATGTCGTCGATCGTACCCGCGGCCATGATATGCCCGCCCTTGCGCCCCGCACGGGGGCCGACGTCGACGATGAAGTCGGCGGCACGCATCATGTCCTCGTCGTGTTCGACGACGATCACCGAGTTGCCGGCATCGCGCAACTCCTCCAGGCTGCGGATCAGGCGCCGGTTGTCGCGCTGGTGCAGGCCGATCGAGGGCTCGTCGAGGATATAAAGCACGTTGACCAGCTTCGAGCCGATCTGCGTGGCGAGGCGAATACGCTGGCTCTCGCCGCCCGAGAGCGAACGCGACGAACGCGACAGCGACAGGTAGCCCAACCCTACGTCCATCAGGAAGCGCAGGCGCTCGCGGATCTCCTTGACGACCTCCTGTGCGATCTTCCACTCCTTGTCGTCCATATAATCCTCGATGTGCGCCACCCATTCCGAAAATTCGGAGATCGACATGGCCGACACGTCGGCGATGCTCTTGCCGCCGATGCGGAACTGGAGCGCCTCCTTCTTGAGGCGCGAACCGCCGCAGACCGAACATTTGCGGTAGACGAGGAACTGCTCGCGCCATTTCTGGCCGCGTTTGGAGTCCTCGTCTTCGGTACGGCCTATATATTCGGCGACGCCCTCCCACGAGACGAAGTGGTTGCCGCCCGAAGAACTGAACTCCGAAAGGTTGATGGTCAACGGCTCGGAATCGCCGTACAACACCGCATTCAGCCCCGGTTCGGGCAGCGACCCGACGGGGTCGTCGAGCGTGAAGTCGTAACGCCGCCCCAGCATTTCGAGGATGGCGAAAAGCATGTTGTTGCGGTATTTGCCCAGCGGTTCGACGGCACCCTCGCGCAGCGAAAGCCCCATGTCGGGAATGATCTTCCCGACGTCGAAGACGGCTTCCTCGCCCAGCCCGTTGCAATGCGGGCAGGCGCCTTGGGGCGAGTTGAACGAAAAGGTATGCGGCGCGGGGTCTTCGAACGCGATACCCGTCGAGGGGCACATCAGGTGGCGGGAGTAGAAGCGCTGCTGTTCGGTACCGTAGTCGTAGACGGCCATCGTACCCTTGCCCTGACGCATGGACTCCTTGAGCGAGGTCATCACCCGGTCGCGGGCCTCCTCACCGACGACCAGACGGTCGACCACCAGGTCGATGGTGTGTATCTTGTAACGGTCAAGGCGCATACCGGCCGAAATCTCGCGGATCTCGCCGTCGATACGGGCATAGATATACCCCTTTTTAGCCAGCGACTCAAACAGTTCGCGGTAATGCCCCTTGCGGCCTTTGACGATGGGAGCCATCAGGGCGATCTTGCGCCCCGTGAAGCCCGTCATAATGAGCCCGGCGATCTGCTCGTCGGTATAATGCACCATCTCCTCGCCCGTGACGGGTGAATAGGCGCGCGACGCGCGCGCGTACAGCAGACGCAGGAAATCGTTGATCTCGGTCACGGTACCCACCGTGGAACGGGGATTTTTGTTGGTGGTCTTCTGCTCGATGGCGACCACGGGGCTCAGGCCCGTAATCTTGTCGACATCGGGACGCTCCATCGTCCCCACGAACTGGCGGGCATAGGTAGAAAGCGTCTCCATGTAGCGGCGCTGTCCCTCGGCATAGATCGTGTCGAACGCCAGGGACGACTTACCCGAACCGGAAAGGCCGGTTATGACTACCAGTTTACGGCGCGGGATCTCCAGGTCTATGTTTTTCAGGTTGTGAACCCGGGCCCCCAGTATTTTGATCGTGTCTTCTTTCATCATCGTAGTCAAACGTACCGGAAGCCCCGTTTAGTGTGCGGGCTCTCCGGCGCGAATATCGTACAAAGATAGCGCATACCGGGGGCAATACCAAATTTTTCGGAAATCAGAATTCCAGTTCGAAGCCGTCGGCATCCATCCACGCCGGGAACTCCTCGCGGAAGGCCGCCTGCGCCTCGGAGTCGAATTCGGCGACGAGGGTCTGCTCCCGCTCACCGGCATCGGCCAGCGTGGCGCCACGGAAGTCGACGAGCGCCGAGTCGCCCGCATAGGAGGCATCGGGATCCGTGCCCACGCGGTTTACGCCTGCCAGGTAGCACTGGTTTTCGATGGCCCGCGCCCGCAGCAGCGTACGCCACACCTCGCGGCGGTCGTCCGCCCACGAGGCGCTGCACAGAATGGCATCGCAATCGCCCCGGTTGCGGCTCCACACCGGGAAGCGCAGATCGTAGCAGATCAGCAGCAGGAACCGGAACCCCATATATTCCACCACCACGCGGCGGTTTCCCGGAGTATAGTCGCGCGCTTCGCCGCCGGGACGAAACAGGTGCCGCTTGTCGTACCAGGCAACCCCGCCCGAAGGCTTCACGAAAAACATCCGGTTGCGGAACTCCCCGTTTTCGGCGATGACGACGCTGCCCACGACGGCTTTGCCGTATTGTGCCGCCCAGCGCCGCATGGTCGTGGCGACAAGCCCGTCGGCAGGCTCGGCGACACGGGCGGGGCACAGCTTGAACCCCGTGGCAAACATTTCGGGCAGCACGGCAATATCAGCATCGGCCGCCGCGACGACAGGTTCCAGACGTTCCAGGTTCCGGGCGGTATGTTCCCATTCCATGTCGACCTGGCAGACAGCAACACGTATTTTCATAGAAAAACTCCGTTTTGTAAACAAATATATAAAATTTTCTTACAGATCGCACCTGCGGGAATAAAAAACATGGAGGTTTGTAAGGCAGGGCGGCAACAGAGGGAACCGGGCATACAAAACGGACACGCAGGGCGGCACCCTTGCGGCAGTGCATACGGTTCGGCGATGAAAAGCAATGCAGGGAAACAGGGCGCAGGCAGCCGGGGGCAACCGGCCGAGGCGGACGACCTTGAGGACGACCTGTCCAGACAACCTATCCAAACAATCTGCCCAGACAACCTATCCAAACGACCGGACGGAGACAGGTACGGGCGGCCGACGCCGACCTGTACGCCTCAATGCGCCCCCAACCGCCACACCGTGACCGACGAGGCATTGCCGCGCTGGTGCAGCAGCGAAATCCGGCAGGGCACGAAATCCGAAGCCCGGCAGTTCCAGACGTCGACGAACTGCTGGGGATTGCGTTCGGCAAGCGGGAACCAGGTGCTTTGTACCTGCACCATGATGCGGTGTCCGGCGCGGAACGTATGGGCGATGTCCGTCATCCGGAAAGGCACCCGCGCCGGAACACCGGGCGTAAACGCCTCGGGACGCGAGAAACTGCGGCGGTAGCGGCCGCGCATGATGTCGCCCCGCACGAGCATCCGGTAGCCCGGCAGCGGATCGTCCTCGGGGAAAAGGTCGATCAGCTTGACCACGAAATCGGCATCGGTCGTCGAAAGCGTCACCTCCAAGTCGGCATCGACCGGGCCGACGAGGGTCATATCCTCTTCGAGAGGCTCCGAAACGAACGTCAGCACGTCGGAACGGCCGGACAGGAAACGCTGGTCGGCGACCATATACTCTTTGGGACGGCGCAGACCGGAAACCTCGCAGTACGGCACGGGATCGGAAGGATCGGAGACATAGGTACTTGCGGATGTTTTGGCCGTCGGGCGCCGGGTATCGAGGATGCCGCCGCCGGCGAGGTACAACGTCAGTTTCCGGGCCCCGCGCGACAGAAAGCGGCCGAAAGTATGCCAGCGGTTGTCCCCCGAGGAAAAGACCGCGGCGGCCGGCAACGGAGCCGCTTCGTCCGTATTGCCGTCGCGGAGGTAGTGGTCGAAGAACGGCACCTCGAAATGCTCCATATAATATTCCCACGAGGCATCGCTGCCGAAATCGAACGCCCCGAGCGTCCGGCCGCCGTTACGCCACGCCCCATGCGCCCACGGGCCCACGACCAGATGGCACGGCGTCGAAGGGCTCTGCCTGTTCAGGGCCCGGTAGAGGTTCCACGCCCCGAAGCAGTCCTCGGCATCGAACGTCCCGCCGACGATGAGCACCGCGGGCTGGACGTTGTAACAGGCACGGCGCAGGTCGCGTTCCTGCCACCAGGCGTCGTAATCGGGATGCGCGGACATCTCTTCCCAGAAGGGGTTGGGTTTCAGCAGCCCGGTAAGTTCCGCAAGCGCCGTATGCTCCAGGAAGAACGTCCGCTCGTCGGGCTGGGTCTGCCGGGACATGGAGGGCATTTTCGCGGCCGGAACACGTCCGGGAGGGGTATTCATGCTGCTCAGGAAGCGGTAGGAGTCGGTGAGCATCAGCACCCCGTTGTGATGCACGTCGTCGCCCATGAACCAATCGGTGACGGGAGCCTGCGGAGAGACGGCCTTCACGGCGGGATGGCCGCAAAGGCCGCCCATCATGGCGTAGAACCCCGGATAGGAACACCCGGCGAATCCCACCCGGCCGTTGTTGTGCGGGATGTGCCTGACCAGCCAGTCGACCGTGTCGTAGCTGTCGGTCGTCTCGTCGGTCTCACCGCTGCCGGCGGGCCGGACATGCTCGAAGTCGCCCTCGCTCATATAGCGCCCCCGGACATCCTGCATGACGATGATATAGCCGCGGTCGACGTAGCTGCGCAGATAGCCTTTCTCAAACCCCTGCGGGAAGCGTCCGGCACCATAGGGCCCGCAGCCGTAAGGCGTACGAAAAATGATGACGGGGGCTTCGCCGGGCGCCTTGGGCGTATAGACCGCCGTGTAGAGGGCTACGCTGTCACGCATTGCGATGCGGTACTCGGCCTTGTCGTACAGTTCGGCGACGGGCTGCCCGGCACAGGCCGCAACTGCGGCGAGCAGGCCGGTCAACAGGAGCGCGAAAAATCCACGGATTTTCATGGCAGGAAGGTTAAGGTTCGTTTTCGAAAGTTACGCTTTTTTCCGCAAACGCCCAAAAGCCGGCACGAACGGGGACTACGGATCGGTGCTGCCCGATCCCTCTGACTCCCGGAAAGGGATGCGGCCGCTCCCGCACCGCGGAACTTGGCCGGGAAAGTTGCAATCCCGCAAAAATAAACGTACTTTTGCAGGCGGTCAATTCCGCAAAAACGATATGCTCAGAGCAGGACGCACCCAGAAACTCACCGTAAGCCGTGTTTCGGAATACGGATTATACCTCACCGACGAGGAGCAGAACGAGGTTCTGCTGCCCAACCGTTATATCTCCCTCGCCGACAAACCCGGCGACGTAAAGGAGGTTTTCGTCTACCACGATTCGGAAGACCGCCTCGTGGCGACTACCGAAACGCCGCTGCTCCGCGCCGGGGAGGCGGGTTACCTGCGCGTGGTGGACAAGACCGTGCACGGGGCATTCCTCGACTGGGGACTGCATGGCAAAGACCTCTTCCTGCCCAACCGCAACCAGCAGGGCGGCATCCTCGCGGGACGGAGCTACATCGTATACCTCTATGAAGACAGCATCACAGGGCGCTGCGTGGCGACCACCAAGCTCAAGGGCTTCATCAACAACGACCTGATCACGGTGGAACCGCGCCAGGAGGTAGACCTGCTGGTCGCCTCGGAAAGCCCGATCGGCTACCGCGTGATCGTCAACAACCGCCATTGGGGCATGCTATACCGCAACCAGGTATTCCGCCCCGTAGCCATCGGCGACCGCATGAAGGGATACGTCCGCAAAATCACCGAGGACAACCGTATCGACGTGAGCCTCCAACAGGAAGGATATGCGCAGGTCAAGGATT
>ULYF01055180.1_pt1 | contig 15557 bp, 13 predicted proteins | sample 1961941 | NCBI WGS metagenome assembly ULYF01 (sample SAMEA4835857, study PRJEB28245) | human gut metagenome | biome: gut microbiome; material: fecal sample | place: Denmark | collected 2008 | reverse complement strand
CGATTTTCTCTGCGGTTCAATATTGGCGACCCCGTACAGCGAGCTGCCGTTGAACTGTTGGAACTTCAGCCGCCTCATAGCAAATCCCAGTATATTGCCAATGCAATCACATACTATAATGCGAACTTTGCAGATGACCCGCAGCCTTTGAAAGCAATGGCTCCGGTCATTGACAGAGCCGCCATCGAAGCCATTGTGCGTGAGATCATGCGGCAAGAGACAGGACAAACCGAAAAGCCTGCCCCGGCCTCGGGCACCTGCCGAGTGGAAGAAGAGAAAGCGGCTTCGACACCAAATGTGCAGGCGCAGGAGCCAGAGTATATGCCGGAAGTGGGAGAAGCACCGGAGATTGATGATGTGACCCGAAACCTGATAGCCAGCACAATGGCTGAATTCCGCAGATAATAAAGAAAGAGGTATAGGAGAGACAGATAAAGCCTCGTCCTATACCTCTTTCTGTTCTTGAATGGCAGCAATATAACTGTCAATAATATCTTCCAGATGGCGGTACTGGCTGGGTGTCAATGAAGAAATCTTTTGATGAAGCAGGCGTGCATCGTCTTCTATGACCTGACCGCGCAGCAAATAATCTGTGCTGATGTCCAATGCTTCACAGACATTCAATATAGTTTCAGGCCGCATGGCTTTTGTTCCCAGTTCAGCAGTTGAAATAGTTTGCGGGGTTACATGTGCCATTTTAGCCAGAGTTTCTTGTGTTAATCTCAGCTGTTTGCGCCGATCCAGCATTCGCTGGCCCATTTCTTTTAATAATTCACCCATTGGCAGCCCTCCATGCTATAGCTATATTTTATCCGCCATAACATGAAAAATTAAGCGGCTATGGTTGAACTTATTCAGCCATAGCAAGTATAATGGGTAATAAGGGAAAATCAGGAGGAAAAAAATCATGGGCAAGCTTTCTTGTGCGATAACGGGACATCGTCCAACTCGTTTTAAGTTCAAATACTGTGAAGATAATAATGGTTGTGTGCAGTTGAAAAAACGCTTGAAAAAACAAATTATACGCCTTTATGAAATGGGAGTACACCATTTTTGGGTAGGAGGCGCACTGGGAGTAGATATGTGGGCTGCTGAAATCCTCATTCTTTTGAAAACGCAGCCGGAGTATTCAGATATTTCTTTTACATTGGCTTTGCCTTTTGACGGTTATGATGAGAAATGGGACAGCCATAGTAAAAATAGAATGCAACTGATTCGCCACCATGCCGGAATTATTGTAGTGAGTGATAAGTATGGAACAGCAGGCTATTCAGAAAGAAATCATTACATGGTAGACCATGCGGATTGTTTGCTTGCCATTTATGACAATGATCGCTCCATTCGTAGCGGTACTGGTATGACAGTCCACTATGCCGAAAAAAAGAAACTCCCTATTATTTTAATTCATCCAGAACATGCAAAGATAGGGTATATCAATGAACAATATCTGAACAATATGATTGAGTGCAAAGAAAAAGAATAATTTGTGAATCTGAGCGTAATTGAATGCTTTTATTATGCTCGAAATCTGCTATACTGAACAGTGTATGCAGAACGAGGTGATTACATGAAGCGGATTTTAGTTGTGGAAGACGACCTCGCGCTCAGCGCGGGGCTTTGTTTTGAATTGGATTCTGGTGGATATATTTCCGTATCTGCCTATACATATCAGAAAGCATTTCAGTTGGTAAAGGAAGACAGATTTGATCTTGTCCTATTGGATGTGAATCTGCCGGACGGAAATGGTTTTGACTTGTGCAAAGCCATCAAGGCACTACGGCCGGAAATACCGGTGATTTTTCTTACAGCCAATGATTTGGAGCAGAATGTATTGGATGGTTTTGATCTGGGCGCCGAGGATTATGTGACCAAACCTTTTAGCATGAAAATCCTGCTTCGTCGTGTGGAAGCAGTGCTTCGTCGGTCGGGACAAAGCAAAGCGGAAGAATCCGCCCAGCGTTGGAGCGATGGTTACCTTACGCTGGACTTTGGTGCACTTACTGCCCAACGAGGCGGGGAGACCCTTACCATTACACCCAATGAATATAAGCTGCTGCGGGTACTCACCGATAATGCTGGTAATATTCTCACCAGGCAAGTCCTTCTGGAACGCCTGTGGGACAGCGGTGGCAATTTTATTGATGATCATACCCTTACCGTAACCATGAACCGCCTGCGTGCCAAGATAGAGGACGATACTCACTCCTATATCCAGACAGTACGAGGCATGGGGTACATCTGGAAAGGAGTGCAGCGATGAAGGCGCGTCGTGCCGGCATTCTTTATGGTGTGCTGGGGGTACTTTCCACCGGGCTTTTTGCAACACTTATTTGGATGCTGTGGGAGTTTGTGCCCAGAGCATCCGTCCGGTATGGCCTGTTGGGGGTGTGCTGCGGTATCTTCCTGGTGGCCGGGCTTTGGATTATTCTCCAGCGCAGGCAGATTGGATATTTTGCGGACGATGTGTGTGAGACCATCGACGCAGCGATTGCTGGCCGGCAGCCCGAAAATTTTCACCCCTATGAGGACTCACTGACATCTAAAGTACAGGGCAAACTGATGCAGTATTACGATATCATGCACGAAGGAAGATTACAAAGTCAGCGCGATAAAGAAACGCTGCAAAGCCTGGTCAGCGACATCTCCCACCAGGTCAAAACGCCTGTCGCAAACCTAAAACTATACACCGGAATCCTGCAAAAGCCAGAACTGCCGGAAGAAAAGAGAGTGCTGTTTGTTGCCACTATGGATGAACAGATCAACAAACTGGATTTCCTGATGCAGTCACTGATCAAGATGTCCCGATTGGAAACAGGCACCTTTGTGCTTACCCCTACAGAAGCCCGCTTGGGCGATACTATAGCCCAGGCTATGAGCACGGTATGGGCCAAGGCGGAAAAGAAACAGATCGAACTGACTGTGGACTGCGCGCCGGAGATTATGGTGCAGCATGATCCCAAATGGACTGCGGAAGCTATCGGCAACATTCTGGATAACGCCGTCAAATACACCCCGGCTGGCGGCCAGGTTGCCATTACTGTGCGCCCTTGGCAGTTCTACACCCGCATCGACATTGCCGATACCGGCATAGGTATCCCGGAGGAGCACTACAATGATGTGTTTCAGCGGTTTTATCGTGCCCAGGAGGTTGCCGCCGAGGAAGGCGTGGGGCTTGGCCTGTATCTGGCCAACGGCATCATCACCCGGCAGAAAGGGTACATCAGTGTGAAATCTAAAGTCAGAGAGGGAACGACCTTCTCGGTGTATTTATTAAGTTGAGGAGGCACTAAGATGCAGGAACGCGAGAAGATAGTCCATGCATGGTTTGATATGTGGTTGACGGGACATGACACGGGTATTCAGGAGATCTTTATGCCGGATGCTGTGTATATCGAGAGCTGGGGGCCGCAGTATCAAGGGTGTGCTGCCATCCGACACTGGTTCCAGGAGTGGAATACGCGCGGTAAAGTCATTGCTTGGGACATTCGGCAATTCTTCCATAAGGGTGACCAAACGGTTGTGGAATGGTACTTCAAGAATGAAATGGCGACCGGCAAAATTGAAGAATTTGATGGTCTTTCTCTTATTCATTGGACAGAAGATGGGAAGATACAATCGCTGAAAGAATTTGGTTGCAACATCAACCGCTACGATCCCTATAAAAATGGAGCGCAGCCTAAGTTTAAGGATGAGGAAATCAATTGGTTCTAATGAGAGGAACAACTCTATGGACATCGTAACTATACATAATTTAAAAAAATACTTCGGGAACGGTGAAAACCAGGTCAAGGCATTGGACGGTATCGACCTTTCTATCGAAAAAGGTAAATTCACCGCCATCATCGGCGCCTCCGGCTCCGGCAAAACCACTTTGCTCAACATGATGGGTGGACTGGACACCCCTGATGAGGGCGAAGTGGTAGTGGACGGCGTGAAACTGTCTGGCCTCAAGGAAAAGGAACTGGCGGTATTTCGCCGCAGTAAGGTGGGATTCGTTTACCAGAGTTTCAATCTGGTGCCGACCCTTACCGTGAAGGAAAATATCTTGTTTCCCTTGAGCCTGGCCGGGTCCACGCCCGATCCCACCTTCTTTGCGGAAATCATGGAACTACTGCATCTGCAAGACCGACTGAATGCTTTTCCCCATGAACTTTCCGGTGGCGGGCAGCAGCGAGTAGCCATTGCCCGAGCACTGATTGCGAAACCCGCTATCGTTCTGGCCGACGAGCCAACCGGCAATTTGGATTCTAAAAGCGGCCAGAATGTACTGGGCTTGCTGAAACTGTCGGTGGAAACCTACCATCAAACGCTGGTAATGATTACCCACAATCTGGAGATCGCCCAGATGGCGGACCGGGTTATCCGCATTGAAGACGGCCGTATCCGTGCATAAGGAGGGCCGACCATGCTTGCAAACAATAACCTGAAGGTCTGCCGCACCCTGGTGATGCGGGACTTCAAATTTCACCCAGTTAAAAACACAATCCTGATTCTAGCTGCCATGCTGGTGACAGCTCTTTACACATTTGTCTTTCTGTTGGGCAGTTCAGTTGAGGAAGGCTTCCTGCTGAATTACCAATATACATACGGTTCTACCAGCCATATTCTTTATACCGGTCTTACTGACCGTCAGGCTGATACCATAGCTGGAAACGCCAATGTGAAAAGCACAGTACGGCTTAGTACGGTAGGGCAAGTCACAGATCCGATGATTGGTCAGCGCGTGGTCAAGCTGGCAGTTACTGACCGAGACTATGCCGAATCAGTATTGTCTGTTCCTACCACGGGCCAGTTGCCCACACAGCCGGGAGAGATTGCTCTGGACGAGTTCACCATGGATTCTTTAGGTGTACTTCGAGAGATCGGCGCTCCGGTGACGATTCAATGGACTGATCCAGACGGGGATACTCACACCTCGCAATTTTCTCTATGCGGTTGGTGGCTTAGCTCCACCAACTTTACCGAAGCCTGTGCCTGGATCACAGAGGAAACAGCTCAAATGCTGTTTCCAGGCTACGATGACGCCGCTGCAGCTAATGTCACCCTCGGTGTTAACCTGCACCAGCCCAAAGAACTGGATGTTCAGGCAGAGGAGATCCTGGCCGAGCAGGGTGTGGCCGGAGTCAACTTCACCACCAATCTTGCCTATAACGACGCCAAGCGGGAACAGGCCAGCGGACAGGCTCAGCCATTTTATCAGCCTGCACTCCTGGTCCTGCTCTGTGGATATTTGATGGTTTACAGCATCATCCATGTGGCAGCCCGGCGGGATCTGATGTACTATGCCGGGCTAAAATCCCTGGGTCTGACGCCCCGCCAACTTCGGCGCATTTTGCTGGAACAGGGCTGTATTGTTTCCGCTGCGGGCTTTCTTCCTGGCTGGCTGCTGGGGTTTGGCATTCACTTCTGCATCACCAGCCGGGTGATTACTGGCATGGAGGAGAATCCAGCACTGTATTTCCTCACATGGCAGCCTTTTGCGGTGGCGGCACTCTGCACACTGGCTACTACGTTGTTGGCATACCTTTTACCAACCATCCGTCTGTCTCGTATGACGCCTGCACAGACCATTCTCTCAGCTACTGGCAGGCTGCCAAAGCATGGCCGGAGTTCCGATGGCCGCACGACTTTATCCCGGCTTGCGCTGCGTAGTCTTGGCCGCAGCCGGTGGCGCACGATACTGTCAGCAATTTCTCTGCTGCTTGCGGTAGTCTTGTTGAGCGGTTCATGGATCATATATTCCAGTATCAAACAGGACCTTTACCTTTCAGTTATGTCCCCTTGGGATTACAGTCTGTCTGACGGCTCTGCTTATCTGTCGGTGCAGAGGTACAACGAAGCCAACCAGGGCATTACCAAGCAGACTGTGGACGAAATAAGAACACGCCCGGAGGTCACAGAGGTGAGTTCGCTAAAAAGCCATGAGATTGCGCTGGTGGCCTCCGACGAACTGCGGCAGCGTATTGTGGACTACTACAATCAGCCTCTTGACGAAACAATGACCCTGCGTGAATCCCAATCCGGTTTCCCGGATTGGTGCGCCGGTGTGGATCGGCTGGAACAGACTGGTGAGTACACCGGTCTTGTGATCGGGCTGGATGGTGCCTATCTCAACTATGTACTGACCAATTCCCCCTTTACCAGCGGCGAATTTGACGCTGAAGCATTTGCTTCCGGAGAGTATGTACTGGCGGCAGGCGCTTACCATGATGGCATCTCCACTCCGGCAGCAGGTGAAACAGTTGAGCTGGGGGGACGCACATTCAAAATTCTGGGTTCTGTGATGCACGATGACTCATATCTTAGTGGTTCCAACAGCCCAGAAGCAGCCTTCAGCATTGCCTATTTAATGCCGCTGGAGACTTTTGAAGAGCTGTTCCCTGGTCAGAGTTATCGCCAGCTGGCAGTGGACATTGACCCATCTATGCAAGATTCTTTCGAGGAATATCTGGATCAGTTTGAACAGGGAATCAACCGGGGCGTAGGCATTATCCGCCGTAGTGAGTATGCGGCTAACTTTGAGTCTGCGCGGCTGAATGAAGTCCTGCCTACTCTGGTGGTGGCGCTGGTGCTGCTGGGGATCGCGCTGATCAACTTCGTGAATATGCTGGTTGTCAAAACAGTGGGCCGCCGTAACGAGTTTGCTGTATATGAAAGCCTGGGGATGACACAGAGCCAGCTGCGGCACTTGATGATATTGGAGGGCGTTTTCCACGCTGTTCTGATGGCTGTGGTGTTGGTGCCAGTTACGCTGCTGTTTGCCTGGTTTGTCATGCCCAGTGTTGTAGAGGCAATGGGCTCCTGGTGTGCGGTTTATACCTTCTCGCTTCTACCCCTGTGGCTGATACTGCCGGTGATTTTACTACTGGCAATCATTGTACCACTTGCTTGCCTGCGCTTTATTACCAGGGGCAGCATCACCCAGAGGATGCGCCGGGTGGAATAGAAAATAGATGAAATATGGAACAAAGTCCTCCACTGTGCAGAGCAGTGGGGGACTTTGTTCTATATAGCCTACAAAGTCACAAAAATGTACCTTTCATGTACCTTGATTGTGACATGGGTTTGGTATTCTTTCCTCAGAAACCAAGAAGGAGGAATGAACCATGACTGACAATACAATCCTGCAGGTCCGCGGCCTGAAAAAATACTACGGCAAAGGCGAAACTGAGGTGCGCGCTCTGGACGGCGTGGATCTTGATATTGAACGGGGAAAATTCACCGCCATCATTGGTACTTCCGGCTCTGGAAAATCCACGCTTCTCAATATGCTGGGAGGGTTGGATACTCCCAGTGCCGGCAGCATCAAGGTTGGCGATACCGAGCTTGCCAAACTGAACAGCGAGCAGGCTACCATTTTCCGTCGCAAGCAGATTGGATTTATCTTTCAGAACTACAATCTTGTTCCGGTGCTCAGCGTCTGGGAAAATATCATTTTCCCCATCTCTCTGGATGGCCGCAAGCCCGACAAGACCTTCATCATGCAGGTGGTGAAGCTGCTGGGGCTGGATAAGAAACTGGACAGCTTGCCCAACAATCTTTCTGGCGGCCAGCAGCAGCGAGTGGCCATTGCCCGTGCTCTTGCCAGCAAGCCTTCGATTATCTTGGCCGACGAACCCACCGGCAACCTGGATACTAAAACCAGTGATGATGTGATTGGTCTGCTGAAAATGACCAGCAAGGAGTTCCACCAGACCATTGTGATGATTACGCATAACCCGGAAATTGCGCAAATGGCTGACCGAGTTATTCGCATCGAGGACGGCCGCATCGTGGCACAGTAAAGGTGGTGGGCGGAATGACCAAGCAAAACAAGAAAAGAAAATTTGATCCTATCCGGGTGTTGAATCAGCGCACCTTCCGCAAAAATAAGGGCCGCAATCTGGTAGCAGTTTTGGCTATCCTGATGACCACCCTCATGTTCACCACATTGTTTACTCTGGCCCAGAGCATGAACAAGAATCTGGTGGAAATGACCTTCCGCCAGACTGGCTATGACGCACAAGCCAGCTTTAAGGACATCACCCCGGAGCAGGCCGAGAAACTGGCTGCCCATCCGGATGTAAAGGAGCTGGGTGAAAGTATCGTACTGGGCCTTGCTGAAAACGACAAGTTGGCCGGTCGTCAGGTGGAGATCCGCTGGGCCAACGACAGCTATGCTACCCACAGCTTTGCAGCACCTACCACAGGCCAAATGCCCCAGGCGGCCAATGAAGTTGCGCTGGACACCATCGCACTGGATCGACTCGGCATTCCTCATGAGCTGGGGCAGACCGTAACGCTGGAATGGCGCAAAGATCTGTCCGATCAGGATTCGGAACCCCTTCAGGCAGAATTTGTCCTCTGCGGATTTTGGGAGGGCAACGAATCCGTCTATGCCAGCATGGCATGGGTCAGCCGGGAGTACGCTGACCAGATGACCGGCGGTAATCCGGCTTCGGAAAATGGTGTGCTTGGTTTGTTCATGGCACAGGTCAATCTATACAGCGACAGCAACATCGAGGCATCCATGGAACAGATACTTGCTGATACCGGTCTGACTGGCCTCGATTACAGTGTGAACCTGGCCTATTCTCCTGAGATGGGCGCAACTGCCCTGCAAGAGACCCTTCCTATGTATCTGGGCATGGTGCTGGTGTTCTTGGCCGGGTATCTGATCATCTATAACATCTTCCAGATCAGTGTCACCGCTGATGTGCAGTTCTATGGCAAGCTGAAAACCTTGGGCACTACCACTCGGCAGATCAAAAAGCTCATTTACGGTCAGGCAAACCGCCTGTGTCTCATTGGTATCCCGGTGGGCCTTGTGCTGGGTTGGGTTCTTGGATTGGTACTGGTTCCTGCCTTCACTGGCATTATAAAGGATGGAGGAAGCGTATCGGCAAATCCGCTAATCTTCGTTGGTTCAGCAGCTTTTGCGTGGCTCACCGTCGTGATTTCCTGTTTGCGTCCCGCGCGTCTGGCGGGTAAGGTGTCGCCCATCGAGGCATTGCGCATGAGTGATACATCAATCTCCAATAGAAAAAAAGCGAAGCGCAGTCACAATGGTGCGTCCCTTGCGGGTATGGCCTGGGCCAATCTGGGGCGGAATAAAAAGCGCACCATTACTGTGATTTGCTCCCTGACCCTGGGGCTGGTATTGCTCAGCTGCTTCTACGCCAAAAACGCTGCCTTCGACATGGAGAAATATCTGGCCGAACTGTCGATCGCTGATTTTGAACTGGCTGATGTCACAAGCGAGGACTATATCAACGGCTATGATCCTCAAGGTACGACATTGGGGGCTGAGCTGGTGCAGGAACTGGAATCTATGGATGGTGTAGAAGCAACAGGCCATCAATATTCCCACCAGTTTGTTTGGCAGTTTGATGACCAGATGACAGAAAACCTGAAAGGGTTCTATACAGAAGAAATGCTGAACGACTGGGCCAGCTACGATCCAACTGGTGTGGACGCTTTCCATCAGGCGGTGGATACCCAACAGATGAACGCAGTTATCTTTGGCCTGGACGGCATCCCGCTGGATACTATCACGCAGACACAGCATATCATGCAGGGCAGTTTCGATCCGGATGCCTTTGCCAGCGGTGAATATGTTCTTGCGATTGGTCCGGCAATCGGGGCAGGGGAGGAGTATCCTGTTTTACCTGTGCCATCTGTGGGCAGTACGGTCACGTTGGAAGGCAAGGATTACACCGTGATGGCGGTTGTCGATCCGGTGATGTCCATCGATGACGGCGCGGCGGAATCGGGAGCTCCGGCTTCTATGGAGCAGCATTTCATTTTGCCCGCTGACGCCTTCCGTCAGTACTGGTCGGAAAACACATTGCGAAAGCTGTTTTTGAATGTGGATGATGACCACATCGAGGCGGTTCAGACCTGGCTGGATGACTATACCGCCACGGTAGACTCCAGTCTGCCGGTAACTTCCCGGCAGACCATGGCGGCGCAGTATGAGAGCGAGACACGCTCCGCTGCTGTTATGGGTAACGCCATCAGCACGATCATCGCTTTGGTGGGTGTATTGAACTTCGTCAATTCCATGGTTACTGCCATTGTATCTCGAAAGCGGGAATTTGCCATGATTCAGAGTGTGGGTATGACCAAAAAGCAACTCTGCAAAATGCTGGTGTATGAAGGGCTGGATTACGCAGCCATTACATTGGTAGTTTCTTGGTTGGTCAGCGCCTTTGCGGTTGGTGTGGTAATTCGGGCTATGGTAGCCGGCGGCTTTACTACTTTCCACTTTACGTTGCTTCCTCTGGCAATCTGCACCCCCATTCTACTTGTTTTCGCAGTACTGATTCCCTTTATCTGCTTCAAAAACCTGGAGAAGCAGAGTATTGTGGAGCGTCTGCGGATTGAATAACGGGAAAGGTATCATAGCAAAGCAGCAGTTGCCGAGAGCACTGCTGCTTTGCTGTTGCTATAAATTTTCTTTTGGCTAAATTATAGTCGAGTTCGGTGAAATAAGGGTGAAAAATATATGTTACGCTGATATTAAAGCAGAACATGGAAACATGGAATATAAAAGAACTCTCTTATAGAGTAAACAGCAAAGAAAAGGATGGTTCGCTATGATACAAAGAACAAAATGGACACATTTTAAGATGCAAGGGGCGGCCTTATTCATTACTGAATGAGGCCGCCCTTTTAATTTTTGTTCGACATGATTCTACAAAAAATGAATGACTGAACCCCTTACGACAGCAGGCCTGTAACTATTTACAGGTCGTGTGCTGGATGTGGGTTTAGATGGAATAAGGTGCAAGTGCATGACAAAGAAATGGATCATGCACATAAAGAATGCCATCCATCTGTTTACACATCGACACACTGCTTACTTAAAAGAATCGACTTTCCGCAATCTTCGCCCAGGCAGAACACGCGAAAATCGTTCTACAAAGGAAAAGCCTCCGCCTGCCGAAGAACAAGGAAGTGGAAGGCTTCTTTATGTGTATTATGCGGTCGTTTGCTGGCTTCCCAACCAGAGAAACGATCGCTTTTTATGTTTATCAGTCCATTGCCGCTCTCCTCCCGGAATCGAGAGTTTCTTGAAATTCTTGATTTTTACGGAGGACAAGTCATGAGACAGCGAGGAAATGGACAAATAGGGGATGAACTGCAAATCAGATTTACTGGATATTTGATCCAGGCGGTAAAGCGTACTCAGCGAGATTATCTGATGTCACTTTACAAAGATAGCACGCAAGAAGTTTTGACAGAAGAAATTTATGCCATAGGCAAAACTCTTGAACAAGAAGTGATGGAGCAAATGCCTTTCTGGGAGACTATTGAGGACAGCGCCCTATTGTATGCCTTAAAGCAACTGAATGAACGGGAACGATACATATTGTTGGGCCGCGTTCTTGATGAACATTCGTTTGATTTGCTTGGAGCAAAACAGGGGCTCTCCTACAAGGGAGCGGCTGCCGTGTATTACCGTGCTATCAAAAAGGTGCGTCGGATCATTAAGGAGGTGAACAGCCGTGACATTTGAAGAAATGCTTCGTCGTGCCAAAACTGGTGACCACGAAGCGACCACCAGTATTTTGACCATGTATCGACCAATGCTGATCAGATATGCTATCATCAATGGCAGACTGGACGAAGATCTCTATCAAGAACTGTGCATTACATTGATGCGAGCAATTAAGCTGTTCAAGATTTGAGCTTATGAGAAAGGTCCTGAGATCAAAACAGATCCCAGGGCCTTTCCCGTGAACTTGAATAGTTGATCAGATGCTTAAGCTATGGCATACTGCATTGCAGTACGCCTTGGGGGGTATTGAATCATTCGACCCGCAGGCGCTCCACCACGGAATAGCGCTGGGATGCCCGGCAGCTGAGCACCGGGATGAGGATGCCCAGGGCCGCAAACAGCGGCAGGACCACCGCGATGGGCCAGATGGTAAAGTGGTAAGTGAAAAACCAGATGAACCCACTGAGACCCGGGCCCACAACGGGGGCCGTAACCACCACCAGAACGAGCGCCAGCAGCGCCGCGCCCAGGGTATAGAACAGCCCCTCCAGGGCCAGCATGGTCCGCAGCTGCCGTGCGGTCATGCCGATGGACTGGAGCACTGCCAGCTCCCGGCGGCGGGCGGTGATGCCGGTGAGGATGGCATTGAAGAAGTTCAGCACGCCCACCAAACCCACGATGAAACTCAAAGCGCCGCCCAGCAGGAGGAACATGCTCCGGGTGCTCTCAAACTCCCCGGCGTAGGTGGCCTTGCTCTCGTAGTCGAACTGGGGATTCACATTCTCCGTGTAGTCCTGGAGGAAGGATTCCATGGCGGCGTTGGCCTCCTCTGTGGTGTCGAAGGCGTAGTACATGACGGAGTCGGTGCCTGTGTCCCGGATAAAAGTCTCCGCCCCCATCACGAACTCGTCGGCGCCGTAGTAGCGGTAGCTGAGAGCAGAGGGCACGACCACCAAGGCGGCCACGGTATAATCCACATCCCGGTATTGCACCGCCCGCTCGGCAAAGGCTGCGCCCTCGGGCACATTTTCCCAGGGACCATAAACCTGACCAGAAGCGGGGTCGTAGTATTCATACTCCTCCACATACCGGATGGTCACCGTGTCCCCCAGCCGGGCCCAGTGGCTGTCCATCTCCGGGTTTCCGTAGTCATCTTCGCTGTACACGGCGGCGATGTAGTTCCCGTCCGGATCGTTCAGTTTGGCCAGATCCCCCTCCAGCACCGTCAGGTGGTTGAGAGCAAAGGGTTCCATGCCGTAGAGCTGCACCCGATCCGCCAACAGGCCGTCCTCGGTGCGGTCCATGAAGGCGATCATACTGTCCATCTGCTCCTGAGTATTCCAGCGGCCCCAGACGGATCGGTAGTATTCCTCGGTGACAAATTCCAGGGCAGGGGCGGTTTTCCCGTAGACCCGGCCGCTGCCGGTGATGCCCTCTTGGGTGTCCACAGCGGAGATGACCGCCTCCGGCACCGCCATTTCGCTGTTAAAACCGTCCCCGCCGGTCTGGAACTGTCCCGCGTCGGCCAGGATGAAGTCGCTGGCGGTGAAGCTGGACACATACTTGTCCATATCAAAGCCGCCGGTAAAGGTGACGGTTAAGGTCAACAGCACTACGGCCAGGGTTAGGGACAGTACCGTAAGGAAGGTTTTGCCCCGGCTGCGGCCCAGATTGGCCCAGGCCATGGAAAGCAGGGATACGCCCTTGCCGCTCCGCTTGCCTTTTCTCTTCAGAGCCTTGCCCTCGGTGTAGCGCACCGCCTCCACCGGGGACACCCTGCCCGCCAGGTGACCGGGACGGCGACAGGAGATGAGCACCGTTACCAGGGCAAAGAGGGCCGAGCCCACAAAGAGAAGCGGACTTACCGACACCACGCTGGTCACCCCATCTAACTGTGCAACAATGACCGGGGTGAGCACACCGCCCAGCAGCCAGCCCAGCAGCAGCCCCACGGGGATGCCGATGAGGGAGAGAAGCAGCGCCTGAATGCGGATGATCCGCCGGAGCTGCCGGGGCGTGGTGCCGATGGCCTTCAACAGGCCGTAGTAGCGGATGTCCCCGGCCACGGAGATCTGGAATACATTGTAGATGATAAGATATCCGGTGAGGAGAATAAGGAGCAGTACTCCCGCAATGAGGGCCACCACAGCGGGGTCCAGCTTGTCCGAGAGCTGCGCCCCGGTATAGCCCCAGTTGATGCCGATAGAGATGTGGTTTTCTCCCATACTCTCTGACTGGTAACCGTGATTCTCCAGAATTGTTTCCAGATCAGAGGAAATCGAGCGGGCGCCATTTTTCAGCATCACATCCAAGTTCCAGCTGCCCGTCATACCGTCGCTGCCGGTTGGGGTGACGCCCACCTCCGCCAGAATGGCATCCACCCGGCTCTCGGGGATCAGAATGTGGTTTGCTACGATGGCCTCGTCGTACTCCCACCAGCCACACAGGGTAAAGGTTTGGGTCGTAGTATGGCCGTCCACGTCAAAGGTGACGGTGAATTTCGCACCGATCTTCGGCTCCACCCCCAGCAGCTCCAGCACATGGGTGTCGGTAGCCGCCTCATCGGTACCCTCCTGGGGAAGACGGCCCTCCACCGGGTCGCAGTAGCACCAGTGGGCCTCGTTGGCGTCGGAGTAGCCGATCTCCACATGGGATTTGTTGAAGGGCACCTCTGTGGGCATCCCCAAAAACCGGCGCAGGCCCCACTGGTCAATGAGCGGGTCGTCCTTCAGTTCCTCAAATTGTTCCTGGGTGAGATACTTGAAGGAGCCGTGACTCCAGCCCCCCGCCTGGCGGAAGTTGTTCTGCTGGATGCCTTCATTGATGGAGAGGGCGATGGTAAAAAGAGAGGTGAAGAGCATCGCCGTCAGAGCGATGGCCAGTACTGCTACGATATTTCTGGTTCGATTGGCAAGAAGAGATCGCAAGCTCAGACGACGGATGCAACCGCGGTTAGAGACTTTCATATCCATCGCCCCCTTACCGTGTTACGATCCGCCCGTCCTCGATGCGGACGATGCGGTCGGCCATCTGAGCGATTTCCTCATTGTGGGTGATCATCACCATGGTCTGGGAGAATTTCTGCCCGGTCACCTTCATAAGACCCAGCACATCCTGGCTGGTCTTGCTGTCCAGATTGCCGGTGGGCTCGTCAGCCAGAAGAATGGCAGGCTTAGTTGCCAGAGCCCGGGCGATGGCGACGCGCTGCTGCTGGCCGCCGGAGAGCTGGTTGGGAAGGTTCTGCAGTTTCTTCTCCAGCCCCAGAGTGGCGATGACCTCCTCCACATAGGCCCGATCCACCTTTCTTCCGTCCAGTTCCACCGGCAGGACGATATTCTCCCACACGCTGAGCACCGGTACCAGGTTGTAGGACTGGAACACAAAGCCAATCTTCCGGCGGCGGAAGATGGTCAGGGCCTCATCCTTCAGGGCGAAGATGTCCTTGCCGTCTACCGTGACGGCGCCGGAGGTGGGCCGGTCCAGGCCTCCCAGCATGTGGAGCAGGGTGGACTTGCCGGAGCCGGAGGTGCCCACGATGGCCACAAACTCCCCCTGCTCCACCGTGAGATCCACGCCGTCCAGGGCCTTGACCTGGGTGTCGCCGGAGCCGTAGTATTTTTTTAGATCACGGGTTTCAAGAATCGTCATGTTGGTATCCTCCAAAGAAAAAGTCTGTACCGTCTTTTGACAATACAGACTTTAGCATGGAAATCTGTCCTGGTACTTTCGAAAATGTGACAGTTTTGAAAGAAGTTCCTCAGGGCCGCGGAAGAAACAGAGAAAATGTGCTTCCGCTCCCAACTGTGCTCTCTACCTTCACATAGCCGCCCTGTTTCTCCGCAATCTGGCGGGTAAGGTAGAGACCAATGCCCACGCCCTCGGTCTGATAGGCACCGCTGGCGCGGTAAAAGCGCCCGAAAATCTTTGCCTGCTCCCCCTCGGGAATGCCCGGACCGGTATCGCTCACCCGGATGGCGGAGAACAGCTCGTAGTTTTTTACCTCCACCGCCACGGTGCCGCCGGAGGGGGTATACTTCACGGCGTTGTCCAGCAGGTTGCACACCGCCTCCTCCGT
>ULYF01009443.1_pt1 | contig 15652 bp, 13 predicted proteins | sample 1961941 | NCBI WGS metagenome assembly ULYF01 (sample SAMEA4835857, study PRJEB28245) | human gut metagenome | biome: gut microbiome; material: fecal sample | place: Denmark | collected 2008 | reverse complement strand
GGCTGAGAAGAGATGATGCGAGCCGTTCGATCCTTCCCGGAGCGGATGAAAGCGGGGAAAAGCAGCTGGGATAAAGCGGCCGGGATAAAACAGCCGGGACAAAGCAGCCAGGGCAAAGCGACCGGGACAAAGCGGCCGGGACAAAACAGCTGGGATAAAACAGCCGTGATAAACCAGACAGGATAAAACAGATATGGCAGGAGGACTGGGATGAGGGACAGGGAACATACATCCTGCAGGGATGAAAAAGAAGAGACACAGAAAAAAACGGGCGGGGAGCTGAGCCAGCCGGACGGCAGAGGAGAAAAGGCGGATCAAGGAGAAGAGAATTTTTCTGCAGATTTTGTGATCTGGTGTACCAGCTGCGGAAGGCCTCTTCCGGAAGAATCTGTGTACTGTGAGTTCTGCGGAGAGAAAATAGAAAGGGAGCTGGAGGAGGAAACTAAGGACGCTGCAGATGAACCTGAAGGCAAAAAGACAGGAAAATTATTTCTGAATGCAGCTGGAAAAAAGAAACTGGCCGTTTTCCTGACTGCTGCCGCCTGCGGAGTAATTCTTCTCCTGATTGCCCCGGGAAAGGAGACAGAAGGGAGTCAAAGCTTTTCCGGATACATAAAGGATAACAGCCTGTTTGCCATCGACGGGGATGGAGCGGCAGAGGAGCTGACAGACTACTATCTGTCAGACTGGAAGCGGAGGGAAGAGACGCGGCTTCCCTATGACAATTCCTGCGCTCCCGTTATCACGGCAGACGGGACACAGATTTGGTATCCGGAAAAAATAGGGGACAGCTCCTTCACTCTGATGCATTATAATAAGAAGAAGCAGGAAAAGATAGACAGCGGTGTGGTATCCTTCCAGGCGGCGGGAAGCACAGCGGTATATGAAAAAAACAATACAGGTTTGTATGTCAGCCGCGGCGAAGGGAGAGATAAGCTGTCGGCAGGCGTGGCCTTCTACCAGCTCTCAGAGGATGGAAGCTCTGTTATCTGGGAGGAGGAAAATGCAGATGGAACAAGGGAGCTGTTTTACAGACAGCTGGACGGAGGAGACGCAGAGAATGTGTGCTTAGAGAGGGAAGATACCCTGCTTGACGTATCCGATGATTTAAGCTCCATCCTATACGAGAAGGATGGAGATGTGTGGCTGCTCCTCGGAGGAAAGGAGAAGAAACGGCTTGTGCAGAATACTTCACAGCTCTTTCTGCCGGAAGCAGAGAGCAAAACCCTGTTTTTCACCAGGGAGGAAGGCGAAGGAGAGAGCCTGTATTTTCTGGACGAAAATGGAGAGGAGAATCTGCTTGACCGGGAATTTTTGTTTCTGATTCACGGGGAGGATGGATTTCTCACCTACAAGGCCGTTTCGGACAGCGGGGAAGAAGTGAGAATTGCGACACAATATGGCAGTGCAGCTGTAGACTGCGGGCAGGAAACCCCGATTGCCGAAGAAAGAGGGTACGCCTGGTATACAGCAGAGCCGGAGCCGGGAGTGCCGCTGTCGCTGTGCCGGGTATCCCTTGAACCGGACAGCTTTGGGAGAACAGAGGAGATAGCGCAGGCAGTGGAGGCCTGGTGCGGCCTGCTGGGGGAAACGCCCCTTTATCTGAGGGATGGAAGCGAAGAAGCAGGAGATCTCTACCTGGGAGAAGAGAGAGCGGCCTATGATGTGAAGATGGATTCTGTGACGCTGGACAGCGCGCAGACAAAGGCATACTGCATTGCCCAGTATGACGCTGAGGCTCGGAGCGGAGTTTTGCTGGAGGTGACAGAAGGGGGAACCAGGCAGATAGGAGAGGATGTTTCCGGATACGGGTATACGTCAGACGGACAGATTTTCTATTTTACTGATTACGAACCCCAGAGGGGGCGGGCTGCGCTGAACCTGTATGACAGAGAAAGCCAAAAAACAGAGCAGATAGATACGGATGTCTGGGCCTATTACGCAGAGTCGGCGGACGGCCGGGAGAGAGGAGCTGTGCGGCAGACGGAGATCCGCTAGGACATCCGGCAGAAAAACAGCAAGGCAGCTAATAAAGGTGATAAAACACATTCTGCCGTCAGGCAGAGGACAGAGGAAAACCTGAAAGACACTGAAAAAAAGCGGAAAAGACAGGAAAAGATACGGGAAAGAGGGAAGAAGGGATACCAATGGCAGAGGATACGATCAAGAGAGTGAAACTGGAACTTGGAAAAAAGGCGGCGGCAGTGAACCGGAAGGCAGCTCTCATCCTGGAGCTCAGCCGCCTGCGCCTGGAAGCCGGAAATCTGAGGGGAGAGATCGCCCAGACAGAGAGAGAAAAGGAAGCGCTGGTTGCCCAGGCTGCCATGGAGGCCTATGAGAAGTGGAAGAAAGGAGAGGAATTTCTGGAGGAGCTTGAGGAAGCTTTTTCCCAGGCCAGGGAGCTGGAAGAGGAAAATCAGGAGAGGGAGAAGGACATTGTCTGTCTGGAAAAGACATCCAGAGAACTGCGTGCTCTGAAGAATAATGAGGAGCTTTGCGGGGAAGAGGAACCGGAAAAAGAGACAGAAAAGGAGCCGGAACAGGAGTCAAAAAAAGAGCCGGAACAGGAGTCAGAAAAAGAGCCGGAACAGAAGTCAGAAAAGGAACCGGAAAAAGAAGCAGGGACAAAAAAAGAGTCAGAGGAGGAAGAGGGAAAAAAGGCAGAGAAAAAACAAACGGAGAAACAGGAAGCCCGCTTTTTCTGTCCCCGGTGCGGGGCAGTCTATGCAAAAAAAGTAAATTTCTGCCGCAGGTGCGGTACCCCCATATCCTACGAAGACTGCCGGGACAGCCAGGGGCCGGACATCCAGGCTTCGGGCAGTCAGAATCGGGACAGTCAGGGGCCGGATATCCAGGCTTCGGGCAGTCAGAACCAGGGCAGCCAGGCATCAGGCAGTCAGGAACCGGGCAGCCAGGCATCAGGCAGTCAGAATCCGGGGCAGCCGGGTCCAGAGCATCCAGAACCAGGACAGCCCGGCGCGGAGCAGTCAGAACCAGAAAAGCCCGGCGCAGAGCCATCCGGATTAGCCGGTGTTTAAAAGAAAGCAGATGAACAGTAAGGAAAAGGAGCAGAAGCCTCCCCCTGAGACGACCTGCCGAAAGTCAGATTCCAGACCGAAATCTGACCTGCGGAAGGCCGCTCAGGAAGCGGCTCTGCTCCTTTATTTGTGGCTGTTTTGGTATAACATAAAAGCCAGATAAAAACAGAAGGCTTAACGCTTATTGCTCTTCTTCCAGATGTGCATCTTCTCAGCCTCGGCGATGAGCTGATCCCGGAAGTCAGGGTGAGCTACGGAGATAATGGCCTCACACTTCTGCCAGGTGGTAAGTCCCTTTAAATTGACCTTTCCAAACTCTGTTACCAGATAGTGGATGTTGGCTCTCGTGTCAGTGACGATGGAGCCCGGATTTAAGGTCGGCACAATTCTGGACTGAAGGCTGCCGTCCTTGCCCTTGAAGGTGGAGGAGCAGCAGATGAAGCTCTTTCCGCCCTTGGAGAGGTAAGCTCCCAGCACGAAGTCCAGCTGGCCGCCGGCTCCGCTGATGTGCTTGATTCCTGCAGACTCTGCATTTACCTGTCCGAACAGATCCACGTCAACTGCATTGTTGATGGACATGAAGTTGTCCAGGGCGGAGATGGAGCGGATGTCGTTTGTGTAGTCCACAGGAGCGCTCATACACTCCGGATTGTTGTGCAGGTAGTCGTAGAGCTTCTTTGTTCCGGCTCCGAAGGCATATACCTGGCGTCCCTTGTCAATAGCCTTGTGGGCGCCTGTGATCTTTCCGGCCTTTGCAATATCTACGAACGCGTCCACGTACATCTCCGTGTGAACGCCCAGATCCTTTAAGTCGGACTTGGCAATCAGGGAGCCTACTGCATTCGGCATTCCTCCGATTCCCAGCTGTAAGCATGCTCCGTCAGGAATTTCCTCCACAATGAGCTTTGCAACAGCCTCGTCCACCTCGGAGGCAGCTGCGCCGCCGCCCATCTCTCCGATGGCAGGGTTGTCCCCCTCGATGATCATGTCTACATCAGAGATATGTACGCAGTTCTCGAAGCCGCCCAGGCAGACCGGCATGTTTTCATTCACTTCCACAATCACAACCTTGGCTTTCTCACAAACGGCGGCCATGTGGGAGGCGTTGGGGCCGAAATTAAAGAAGCCGTGCTCATCCATGGGAGCAACCTGGAATACAGCTACATCGAGAGGAGTGGAGGACTCTCTGTAGTATCTTGGAAGCTCAGAGTAACGGATAGGAGCATAGTAGGCAAAGCCCTGGGCAATGGCCTTTCGCTCGATTCCGCTCATATGCCAGGAGTTCCATGTAAAGTGCTCTGCCGGATTCTCAATCTTGAAAACCTCAGGCACCCACATGAGGATACCGCCGCGTAAGTTTACATCGTGAAGCTCCGGCATTCTCTTGGCGAGAGCTGCGTCGAAGGCAACCGTCGTACCGGTAGTCCAGCCATAGTCCACCCAGTCCCCGGATTTAACGACAGCGGCGGCCTGGTCTGCGGACACAAGTTTCTGATCATACATGTTCTTATAATCCATATTGTTCACCTGTTCCTTTTATTTTTATATTTAGTTTTGTTAATAGTTTATCATTACCCGCTGGCAAGGTCAATAAGATTACTTATGAAATGCAGGTAAAATAAGTTAATAAATTATAAATTGATAATTATTTATCAATTTTTCATTGACAGTTTTGCCAAGCGGTGGTACTATAGAATTACTATCATTTATGCAAATATCTTATCTTACAGGCTAATCATGACAAGGAGGAAACAGATTATGTCAAAGAAAGTCGTAATAGCAGGTGCATGCCGTACTGCCATTGGCTCTATGGGCGGACAGTTAAGCACAGTTCCGGCGGCAGAGATGGGCGCAGTTGTTATTAAGGAAGCTCTCAAGAGAGCAGGAGTTGCTCCGGAGCAGGTTGATCACGTTTACATGGGCTGTGTAATCCAGGCCGGCCTTGGACAGAACGTGGCACGCCAGGCATCCATCAAGGCAGGACTTCCGATCGAGGTTCCGGCAGTTACGCTGAATGTTGTTTGCGGCTCCGGTCTTCAGTGCGTAAATGCAGCTGCTGAGATGATTATCGCAGGCGACGCTGACATTGTTGTAGCAGGCGGAACAGAGAATATGTCCGCTGCTCCATATGCCCTCAAGAATGCGCGTTACGGATATCGCATGGGCAACGCTCCGATGATTGATACCATGGTAAATGACGCTCTCTGGGATGCTTTCAACAACTACCACATGGGAATCACAGCAGAGAACATCTGCGACGAGTGGGGCATCACAAGAGAAGAGCTGGATGAGTTCTCCGTTGCAAGCCAGGCAAAGGCATGCGCAGCGAGAGAGTCCGGAAGATTCAAAGACGAGATCGTGCCGATCGAGGTTAAGAAGAAAAAAGAAACCGTTATCGTTGACACAGACGAGGGTCCGCGTCCAGGCACAACCATGGAAGGCCTTGCAAAGCTGCGCCCGGCATTTAAGCCAGACGGCGGCCGCGTGACAGCAGGAAATGCATCCTCCATCAACGACGGTGCGGCAGCAGTTGTCGTTATGAGCGAGGAGAAGGCAAAAGAGCTCGGCATTAAGCCGATGGCTACATGGGTTGCAGGAGCCCTTGGCGGTGTAGACCCGCGCATCATGGGTATCGGCCCGGTAGCTGCCACAAAGAAGGTTCTGGCAAAGACAGGCCTTACAGTAAACGACTTTGATTTAATCGAGGCCAACGAGGCATTCGCTGCACAGTCTATCGCAGTAGCCCGTGAGCTTGGTTTCAACAAAGAGAACCTGAACGTAAACGGCGGAGCCATCGCTCTCGGCCATCCGGTAGGAGCTTCCGGCTGCCGTATCCTGGTTACACTGCTCCACGAGATGCAGAAACGCGATGCAAAGAAGGGACTTGCAACCCTGTGCATCGGCGGCGGAATGGGCTGCGCAACCATCGTCGAGAGAGAATAAAAAACAGCTGAGCACATAGTGCGAAGCTGTTTGCTACCCGAACGAAGCGAAGCGGAGTTTGGGTTTCCCGTCCGTTTTTATGAAACGAGGAACGAGTGGAATAAAAAACAGCTGAGCACATAGTGCGAAGCTGTTTGCTACCCGAACGAAGCGAAGCGGAGTTTGGGTTTCCCGTCCGTTTTTATGAAACGAGGAACGAGTGAAATAAAAAACAGCTGAGCACATAGTGCGAAGCATAAAATTAAATAAAGCAGCAGTCAGCGGCCGGCAGATGCACAGGGCAGCGCCTTTTGCTCTCCGGCTGCAAAAAAGCCTAAGGAGATGAACGGCATGGGTTATGTAGATTACGAACAGGAAGGATTTGTTGGTATTGTAACTATCAACAGGCCCAAGGCATTAAACGCTCTGAATGAGGAAGTGCTTAAGGATCTGGAAGCTGCGTTCGATTCCATTGATCAGAACACAGTGAGAGCGGTGATCCTCACAGGCGCAGGGGAGAAATCTTTTGTGGCGGGAGCCGATATTGCGGCTATGAGCACGATGACAAAGGAGCAGGGAGAGGCCTTCGGAAAATATGGAAATGATATTTTCCGCAAAATCGAAACATTCCCGATTCCGGTAATTGCGGCAGTGAACGGGTTCGCCCTCGGAGGCGGAAATGAACTTGCCATGAGCTGCGACATCAGAATCTGTTCTGAAAACGCAGTGTTTGGACAGCCGGAAGTGGGACTGGGAATCACTCCAGGCTTTGGTGGAACTCAGAGGCTTGCCCGCCTCATCGGTGTGGGAAAGGCCAAGGAAATGCTCTACACAGCCAGAAATATCAAGGCTGACGAGGCATACCGTCTGGGCTTTGTCAACGCAGTCTATCCGCAGGAGGAACTGATGCCGGCAGCCAAGAAGATGGCAGGCATCATCGCCGCAAACGCCCCGATTGCTGTGCGAAACAGCAAGAAGGCAGCAAACGACGGACTGCAGACAGATATGGATCAGGCGATTGTCATCGAGGAAAAGCTGTTCGGCGCCTGCTTTGAGACAGAGGATCAGAAAGAGGGCATGGCAGCCTTCCTTGAAAAGAGAAAAGAGAAACAGTTTAAGAACCGTTAATCTTTATGGTACATAATGTTCACGACGGTACTGTTAAGACTGAGTCCGCCGCTTGTTGTTTTAAATCAGAGGAGGAGATAACAATGAAAATTGGTGTTATCGGAGCCGGAACCATGGGTTCTGGAATCGCACAGGCATTTGCACAGACAGAGGGCTACGAAGTAGTTTTATGTGATATTAACGAAGAGTTTGCCGCAAACGGAAAGAAAAAGATTGCCAAAGGATTTGAGAAGAGAATCGCTAAGGGCAAGATGACACAGGAGGATGCAGATAAGATCCTTGCCAAGATCACCACAGGCGTTAAGGATATCTGCGGCGACTGCGATCTGGTTGTGGAGGCTGCCATTGAGAACATGGAGATCAAGAAACAGACCTTCAAGGAGTTAGATGCTATCTGCAAGCCAGACTGCATTTTTGCCACAAATACTTCTTCCCTTTCCATCACAGAAGTTGGATCAGGCGCAAGACCGGTTGTAGGCATGCACTTCTTCAACCCGGCTCCTGTTATGAAGTTAGTAGAGGTCATTGCAGGACTCAACACACCGAAGGAGATGGTTGACAAGGTAATCGAAATCTCCAAGGCTATCGGAAAGACTCCGGTACAGGTTGAGGAGGGCGCAGGCTTCGTTGTAAACAGAATCCTGATCCCGATGATCAACGAGGCTGTCGGCATCTACGCTGACGGAATCGCATCTGTAGAGGGAATCGACACAGCCATGAAGTTAGGCGCAAACCATCCGATGGGACCGTTAGCTCTGGGCGATCTGATTGGCCTGGATGTCTGCCTTGCCATCATGGAGGTTCTGCAGCACGAGACAGGAGATACAAAGTACCGTCCGCATCCGCTGTTAAGAAAGATGGTTCGTGCCGGCTATTTAGGACAGAAGACAGGAAAAGGATTCTACGATTACAGCAAATAATGGATACCACTTTTTTTGGTTTTCTGTTATAATAGATTTACAACCGCATAAGGGGTCCAGGTCAGGCCCCTTTTTAGCGTGATATAAGAAGATGGAGGATTAGACATGGATTTTACATTAAGTAAAGAGCATGAGATGGCGAGAACATTATTCCATGACTTCGCCGAGAAAGAGGTTAAGCCTTTAGCGCAGGAAGTTGACGAGACAGAGCACTTCCCGACAGAAACAGTTAAGAAGATGCAGAAGCTCGGATTCATGGGCATCCCGGTTCCGAAGGAGTACGGCGGACAGGGCTGCGATCCGCTGTGCTATGCGATGTGCGTGGAGGAGCTCTCCAAAGTTTGCGGTACTACAGGTGTTATCGTATCTGCTCACACATCCCTGTGCTGTGATCCAATCCAGACATACGGTACAGAAGAGCAGAAGCAGAAATACCTGGTTCCCCTTGCAAAGGGCGAGAAGTTAGGTGCTTTCGGTCTTACTGAGCCAGGCGCTGGTACAGATGCTCAGGGCCAGCAGACAAAGGCTGTTTTAGACGGAGACGAGTGGGTATTAAACGGCTCCAAGATCTTCATCACAAACGGTAAAGAGGCTGACATCTATGTGATTATCGCTGTAACAGGCACAAAAGAGGATGCCAGAGGAAGAAAGAAGAAAGAGATCTCCGCATTCATCGTTGAGAAGGGAACACCAGGCTTCACCTTTGGTACAAAGGAGAAGAAGATGGGTATCCGCGGATCTGCTACATATGAGTTAATCTTCACAGACTGCCGCATCCCGAAGGAGAACCTGTTAGGACAGCAGGGCAAGGGCTTCAACATTGCCATGCACACACTGGACGGCGGACGTATCGGTATCGCAGCTCAGGCTCTTGGTCTTGCAGAGGGCGCTCTTGAGAGAACAATCGAGTACGTAAAAGAGAGAAAGCAGTTCGGACGCGCTCTTGGACAGTTCCAGAATACACAGTTCCAGCTTGCTGATATGGCAACAAAGGTTAAGGCAGCTCAGCTCCTTGTTTACAGAGCAGCTATGGCTAAGGCTACACAGAAGACCTATTCCGTAGAGGCAGCTATGGCTAAGCTGTATGCAGCAGAGGTTGCTATGGAAGTTACAACAAAGGCTGTACAGCTTCACGGCGGATACGGCTACATCAGAGAGTACGATGTAGAGCGTATGATGCGCGATGCAAAGATTACAGAGATCTACGAGGGTACATCTGAGGTTCAGAGAATGGTTATCTCCGGCGCTCTGTTAAAATAGTATCCGTATTCTGCATCTATCCGCAGAAGACCGTTTGCCGCGCCGGTCTGCCGGCCAGGCAATCGTACAGACGGTGGCTCTAAATAAGCTGCAGCCCGTTCGGAGCGGGACAGGCTGTATGACATTAAAAAATAAGGAGTGAAAATACAGTGAAAATTATAGTTTGTATCAAACAGGTTCCAGATACTAAGGGCGGCGTTAAATTCAACCCGGACGGAACTCTCGACAGAGGAGCTATGCTCACAATCATGAACCCAGATGATAAGGCAGGCCTTGAGGCAGCCCTTCGTTTAAAGGATCAGTACGGCGCAGAGGTTACAGTTCTCACCATGGGACTTCCAAAGGCAGAGGAGGTTCTCCGCGAGGCTATGGCTATGGGCGCTGACAAGGGAATCCTGGTTACAGACCGCGTACTGGGCGGTGCCGATACATGGGCTACATCCCAGACAATCGCAGGTGCTATCAGAAACCTTGAGTATGATTTAATTATCACAGGCCGTCAGGCTATCGATGGAGATACAGCTCAGGTAGGTCCTCAGATCTCCGAGCACTTAAATATTCCGGTAATCAGCTACGCTCAGGATATCAAGATCGAGGGCGACAGCGTTATCGTTGAGCGTCAGTACGACGACAGATACCACGTATTAAAGGCTCAGATGCCATGCTTAATCACAGCTCTGGCAGAGTTAAACGAGCCGCGTTACATGACTCCAGGCGGAATCTTCGATGCTTATAAGAAGGAAATCACCGTATGGGGAAGAAATGACCTGAAGGATGTAGAGGACTCCAACTTAGGACTTAAGGGATCCCCGACACAGATCGCAAGAGCTTCCGATAAGGTTAGAAAGGGAGCAGGCGAGCAGGTTACTCTTGATCCGGCAGCAGCAGCTGACTACATTGTTGAGAAGCTGGCAGCAAAACATGTTATCTAATTAAAAATAAGAGAAAAGTGTGGTGAATAAGAATGAACTTAGAAGCATATAAGGGAGTATTCGTCTTTGCACAGCAGGTTGACAATGAGATCAGCGGCATCGCATTTGAGCTGATTGGCAAAGGAAAAGATTTAGCAAAAGATTTAGGAACAGAGGTTACAGCTGTTTTAGTAGGTTCTGACGTGAAGGGCCTTGCAGACGAGCTGGCTGAGTACGGCGCAGATAAGGTTATCGTTGTAGACGATCCGGAGTTAAAGGAGTACAGAACAGAGCCTTACACACACGCACTGGCATCCGTTATCAATGAGTTCAAGCCGGAGATCTTCTTAATCGGCGCTACAGCAATCGGCCGTGACTTAGGACCTCGTGTTTGCGCAAGAATCCATACAGGTCTGACAGCTGACTGTACACAGCTTGAGATTGGCGATTTCCCAATCAACCCAATGCCAGGCAAGGAGCAGAAGCACAACCAGTTATTAATGACTCGTCCTGCATTCGGCGGAAACACAATCGCAACTATCGCCTGCCCGGATTTCCGTCCTCAGATGGCTACAGTACGTCCAGGCGTTATGCAGAAGCTTCCAAAGCAGGCTGGCGTTAAGGCTAATGTAGTAGAGTACAACCCAGGCTTTACTCCAAACAAGAACTATGTTGAGATCCTCGACGTAGTAAAGGCAGTGGCTGATACAGTAGATATCATGGACGCAAAGATCCTGGTATCCGGCGGCCGCGGTGTTGGAAGCCCAGAGAACTTCAAGCTGCTTGACGATCTGGCAGAGGCAATCGGCGGAACAGTAAGCTGCTCCCGTGCCGTTGTAGATGCAGGCTGGAAGCCAAAGGCATTACAGGTAGGTCAGACAGGTAAGACTGTTCGTCCGAACGTTTACTTCGCAATCGGTATCTCCGGTGCTATTCAGCACGTAGCTGGTATGGAGGAGTCTGACATCATCATCGCCATCAACAAGGACGAGACAGCTCCGATCTTCGACGTAGCTGACTACGGCATTGTAGGCGACCTGAACAAGGTAGTTCCGTTATTAACAGAGAAGCTGAAAGCTGCAAAGGCTGCTCAGAACGCTTAATTTGCGGATCAGACAGAACATTTGGGCAGGTATCATTTCAGATACAGACTGATACATAGAATTAAATAATCGGCCGGGGGACGGTATGGACAGAGGCATCAGGCCTGCTGGACATGCCCTCCCATGCCGGGCGGCGTCCTGCAGAAAACTGTCTGCACAGCATTTGGCACAGCCAGGTCTGCGCAGAATCAGACTCGGACAGGACGTAGTGCTCAGACGGGATAAAAACCCGCTTTCTCTGAGAAGGTGAAACAGCCTTTCGGTGAAAGCGGGTTTTTTGTGTGGAAGCTGGCGCGGCGGTGAGATGGGGCAGCGGTGAGATAGCGCAGGCGGTGAGATGGCGCAGGAAGCGAGACAGCGCAGATGGCGGGATGGTACGGGTAGTGTGTTGGCACGGGGGAAGGAAGGGGAGAAATTAGTTCCAGCGAAGTCACAAATTTATCCCCTTCCTTCCCCCTTCCGAAACTTCAGATTCCGGCCGATGCAGGGTGTCGCTTGCTCATGTATGGTTACAGACATACTGGCTTATTTCAGCTCCTTTCTGCTCTCCTGTGCCTTTTCGATTCAGCAGTCATTTCGAGCATAAGTCTTTCAAGCTTCTGCAGCCCCTGCTTCAGCCCCTTCTTCCGCTTAATTCCTCTCCCAAGCTCCGCTTACCCCCCACACCTCCCATCACTCCCATCAAAACTCCCATTAAATTAAATCCTACCAATCCCCCATTACTTCCCATCTATACAGACTCCCTCATCCTTTCACATTCTCTTTCTCATTCGCCGTCCACTCACTTCCCAGGGAAAAGGAGCGGTTTTTTAATGACTTCGCTGGAATAAAAAAACCGCTCCTTTTCCCCACCCTACACCCATCCTCCGTCCAGTCCGATGACCTGTCCGGTCAGATAGTTTTCTTTATATCCCAGATGGTAGGCTAAATCGGCCACCTCCTCGGCGCGGCCCAGTCTTCCGGCGGGGATTTCCTCAATCAGGCCAATCAGCTCCTCATCGTCGAGAAAGTGATTCATCTCGGTGTCGATGGCTCCGCAGGCGATGGCGTTGACCTGGATGTTGCTGGGGGCCAGCTCTTTTGCCAGCGCTTTAGTAAGGGCGTTGACTCCGCCCTTTGTGGCAGAGTAGGCAGCCTCGCAGGAGGCTCCGCACACGCCCCAGACAGAGGAGATGTTTATGATCTTTCCCTGCTTTTTTTCAAGCATCATGGGAATGGCCAGTTTGCAGCAGTTAAAGACGGAGGTGAGATTGGTTCTCAGAATCAGTTCCCAGTCCTCGGGTTTCATATCCTGGAGAAGTCCGATGTAGGAAATGCCGGCATTGTTGACCAGGACATCGAGGCCGCCAAACTGCTTGCGGATTTTTTTAAACAGCTCTGCGCAGTTTTCCGCAACTCCCATATCGCCCAGGTAGGGGAGACAGGATACCTGAAAACTCTCGATCTCTTTTTTGGTCTGAAGGAGCTGTTCCTCACGTCTGACACAGCTGATTACCACATTGTAGCCTTTTTTTGCAAATTTTACAGCGATAGCTTTCCCGATTCCCCGGGAAGCTCCGGTGACGAGTACTGTTTTTCTTGCCATAGAGATTCACGTCCTTTCTGAAATGTCAGACAGCACTGTGGAACGCAATGCCATATGCTGCCAGGTTAATGTAATTATATCACATAGAAAAAAAGTGGGGGAGATTTGTTGCGAATATTCGTACTCAAATTGCCGGGAAGGTGAGTGAAGAATTGTCTTTTTTTGATGAAAAGAAGAAGAGAAGGATTTTCCAGCTTTTTCCAGAAAATTGTGCGGTGAAAATTAGAAAATGATGTATACTGCCTATAGAACTTGTGTTATACTTAAAGTTATGAAACATGATGCATGAGAAGTGCTCCGAGGGGAGAGTCGGGAGGACTGGATGGAAAAGATATATGATTTGATTATTGTCGGCTCCGGGCCGGCGGGGCTCGCGGCGGCGATATATGCAAAGCGGGCAGAGCTTGACACTCTGGTAGTTGAGAGAGAGATGATGAGCGGGGGACAGATCCTCAATACGTACGAGGTTGACAATTATCCCGGGCTTCCTGGAAGCTCCGGCTTTGATCTGGGGATGAAGTTCCGGGAGCACGCAGACCGTCTGGGAGCTTCCTTTGCAGAGGACAGGATAGAGAAGCTTGAACTTTCCGGTGAGATTAAGACGGTTGTCTGTGAAAAAGAGAGTTACCGTGCGAAAACAGTGATTCTGGCTACAGGGGCCCATCACAGAAAGCTGGGAGTGCCGGGGGAGGAAGAACTCTCCGGAGCCGGCGTTTCCTACTGCGCTACCTGCGACGGGGCATTTTTCAGAGACAAGACTGTGGCAGTGATCGGGGGAGGAGATGTAGCTCTGGAGGACGCGATTTTTCTGTCCAGGATATGCAGCAAGGTATATCTGATTCACCGCAGAGATGAGCTGCGGGGAGCCAAGACGCTTCAGAGCCGCATATTTGAGTCTGAAAAGATTGAGACAGTCTGGGATACGGTGGTGGATGCCATCGAGGGTGAAAACCGCGTGGAGCAGATTGCCGTGTCCAATAAGAAGACGGGTGAAAAGAAAAAAATTGCCGTGGACGGAGTGTTCATTGCCGTAGGCATCGAGCCGGAAAGCGCGCCCTTTAAAGGCACTCTGGAAATGGATAAGCAGGGATATATCATCGCAGGGGAGGATGGCGTAACTTCAGTTCCGGGCGTGTTTGCAGCCGGAGATGTGCGCACGAAGCAGCTGCGCCAGGTGATCACAGCGGCAGCGGACGGGGCCAACTGTGTCACCAGCGCGGAGAGGTATCTGGCAGAGAGATAGGAGGAAATGTACAGATGGAAACGCCATTTAAAGCACTGGCCTGCCTGTGTACGGTTGCCGCTTTAGCAGCGGCAGCGCCTTTCGGAGCGCAGGCGGCGATTAACCTGGAAACTGATGCGTCTGTGGCAGGAGTTTCTGTGGCGATGAACAATTACTATGCAGGCAGCCTTGATCCGGAAACAGAGCTGGCAGAGGCCTTCTCGTCAGATGAGACGCTTGCCCAGGTAGAAAAGAGCGGAAAAGAAGATGCGCCGGTTGTAAAGACCTCCTCATCCTCTGACTACGACAAGGTGGCCGTGTCCCAGGTTTCCAACTATGTCAATGTCAGGACAGAGCCGAATACCACCAGTGATGTGGTGGGCAAGATTTACAACAACTGTGCTGCAACCATTCTTGACACAGTAGACGGAGAGGGAGGAAAATGGTACAGGATTCAGTCCGGTACTGTGAACGGCTACATTAAGGCCCAGTACTTCATTACAGGCGCTGAGGCGGAGAAAAAGGCCAGGGAGGTCGGAACTACCTATGCGAAAGTGGCTCATACCGCAACTCTCCGCCTGAGGCAGGAGCCGAATCTTGAGAGTGCGACCCTTGACCTGCTCTCTTCTGATGCAGAGTATGAGGTAATCGGACAGGAGGGTGATTTCTACAAGATTTCCGTGGACACAGATCTGGTGGGCTATGTGTTTAAGGATTATGTGGACACAAGAGTAGAATTTGACCAGGCTGTCTCCAGCTCCGAGGAGGAGTCAAAAGCCGCGGAGGAAGAGGCGCGCAGGCAGGAGGCAGAGAAGGCTCTCGAAGAGCTGGAAGCTGCCAAGAAAGAGGCTGCCAAGGAGACAGAAAAAGCGCCGGAGACGACTAAGGCCAAGGAGACGACAAAAGCGAAGGAGACCACCAAGGCCAGGGAAACCAAAGAGCCGGATTCGGAATTCAGCGGAACGATTGAGCAGAACCCGGATGGAACGCCTCGGGAAACACAGGAGTCGAAGAAGCAGGAGACTACCAAGGCGCCGGAAACTACCAAGGCCAAGGAAACCCAGAAGGATGACTCGCCAAAATCTCCGGCAGGCCCAGGCAACTCTTCCGGAAACTCAGGCTCGTCCGGCAGCTCCGGAAAGGTTGAGAAAGCTACAAGGACGGCGGTAGTTGCCTATGCAAAGCAGTTCCTGGGAAATCCTTATGTTTACGGCGGGACAAGCCTGACAAACGGCGCAGACTGCTCCGGCTTCACTCAGGCGGTTTATGCTCATTTCGGAATCACTACCGGGCGCAGCTCCAGGGATCAGGCGGCCAGAGGAAAGGAGATTCCGGTGGATGAGGCTCAGCCGGGCGACCTTCTCTTCTATGCCAGCGGAAGCTACATCAACCATGTGGCTATGTACATAGGCGGAGGCCAGGTAATTCACGCCAGCAACCCTAAAACGGGAATCTGCATTTCACCGTCCAACTACAGGACACCGTGCAAGGCTGTCACCTTCCTGGATTAGGGAAAGGTCAGAAAAAGTCCGGCATCAGAGAGACATAAGCTCTGATGCCGGA
>ULYF01006362.1_pt1 | contig 15871 bp, 10 predicted proteins | sample 1961941 | NCBI WGS metagenome assembly ULYF01 (sample SAMEA4835857, study PRJEB28245) | human gut metagenome | biome: gut microbiome; material: fecal sample | place: Denmark | collected 2008 | reverse complement strand
AACTATTCCGAGCCGTGACGGTGGGGATTGCTCCCCATCCGCACCATCATTGAGATTTTCCTCACTACCCCTCAAAAATCGCCACCACCCTTGCCTATTAATGAATGCTCCGGAAGTGCTGTCTTGCAAAAAAAGAACTATCGGTAGCTTTCTATCATAATCAGAACTGAACGATATAGCAGAAGCATATCAGCCAAAATATTTAATCATTTCTTCCTGTCAAGAAAAGCAAAACGGCCGGCATCTGCCGACCGTTCCTTTATATTCCGTTATAATTACTTGCTTATAACTACATTAAGACCCTCTGCGCTTTCAACTGTGAAGTGCTTGTCTGTAGCTGTATGTGTAACAGTGATCGTATCGCCGTTTCTCTCAGCCATAACAGTAAGCTCAAGCTTAGCGTCCTTATCGTAGATCTTGCACTGAGTATTCTTGCCGTCCTCAAGCTGATAGATAACAAGCTTAGCACCCTCTACATAGTCATATGCGAAGTTACGCTCAAAGTTACCGTAAGCGATTATGCTGTTGGGCTTAGCATACATACCCATTGAGAAGTAGTCATACTTCTTGTCGTACCAGTTACCGCCCTCAAGAACTTCTCCTGTCTGAATATCGGTCCACTTGCCGCGAGGGAGATAGAACTGAGCGGTACCCTCCTCGTTGAATACGGGAGCGATAAGCAGGTTATCACCGAACATATACTGTCTGTCAAGAGGTAAGCAGGCAGGATCGTCGCTGTATTCCATAACCATAGCTCTCATCATAGGAACGCCCTTTTCGTGAGCCTTTACTGCGTTAGCGAACAGATACGGCATCAGGCGACCCTTGAGCTTTGTGAAGTGACGCAGAACGTCGCACGCTTCTTCGTCAAAGTTCCACGGTACTCTGTATGAGCTGTTGCCGTGGAGTCTTGAGTGTGAAGACATAAGGCCGAATGCAGACCATCTCTTATATAAGTCGGGTGAACCTGTAGCCTCAAAGCCCGAAATATCGTGGCTGAAGTAGCCAAAGCCTGATAAGCAGAGTGAAAGTCCTCCACGGAGCGTTTCAGCCATTGATTCGTACTGGCTGAAGCAGTCACCGCCCCAGTGTACAGGGAACTGCTGACCGCCGACCGTAGCAGAACGTGCGAACAGACAAGCCTTATCCTTGCCGTAGAATTCCTCAAGCACCTCAAATACGCACTTGTTGTAGAGGTATGTGTAGTAGTTGTGCATTCTGTAAGGATCGGAGCCGTCGCTGTATACAACATCGGCTGTGGGTATTCTCTCACCGAAGTCCGTCTTGAATGCGTCAACGCCCATCTCGCACAGTGTTCTCAGCTTTGCCTTGTACCACTTGCAAGCTTCAGGATTCGTAAAGTCAACGATAGCCATACCGGGCTGCCACATATCGCACTGGAATACGCCGCCGTCCGTCTTCTTGATGAAGTAGCCGTTCTTTACGCCCTCGTCAAATAAGGATGACTGCTGAGCGATATAGGGGTTTATCCATACGCAGATTTCAATTTTCTTTTCCTTAAGACGTGCGAGCATAGCCTTAGGATCGGGGAACATTCTCTTATCCCAGGTGAAGTCGCACCAGTTGAATTCCTTCATCCAGAAGCAGTCGAAGTGGAATACCTCCAGAGGAATATCACGTCTTGCCATTTCGTCTATGAAGAACGAAACTGTTTCCTCATCATAGTTTGTGGTGAATGATGTTGTCAGCCACAGACCGAATGTATATGCAGGAGGAAGTGCAGGCTTACCTGTCAGCGTTGTGTAAACGCCGAGTACGTCTGCGATCGTCTTACCGCCCATTACGAAGTATTCCATTCTCTCGCCCTGAACTGAGAAAGCAACCTTTGAAACCGTTTCGCTTGCTACTTCAAATGTAACGTTCTCGGGGTGATTTACAAATACACCGTAGTTTCTTGATGATACATAGAAGGGGATCGACTTGTATGTCTGCTCAGAGCAGGTACCGCCGTCGTTGTTCCATACTTCTACCGTCTGACCGTTCTTTACGAATGTAGAGAACTTCTCGCCGAAGCCGTAGATGTTCTCGCCTACGGAGATGTTGAGCATCTCTCTGATTCTTGCAGGCTCGTCTGTAGATGCGTGTGCGTAGAAACGCTCCGCCTTTGTGCCTTCCATACGGTAGTCTGTGAGCCAGGGCTGTTCTTCGATATAAGAAGTTGTTCTCCAGCCTTCCTTTGTGAGCAGCTTTCCGTCATAGAAATACTTAATATCCCACGCTCCGCCTGCCTTGCCGATTCTTACCGAAGTCTTGTTCGAAACAAGCTCCCAGTACTCGTCCTTCTCGTTTATAACAGGCTTGAAGTTTGCGTCCTCATATAATGTGAAGTCCGGACCCTTCTTTACAGCACCCTTGTAATGCTCGATCGTAACCTTGATCGAATCGGCGAGCGTAGATGTAAAGGTGATCTCAAGAACAGGACCGCCAAGCGTCATTCCTCTGTTACCGATCCACTGGTTAGTGGCATATACGGTTATCGAGTTGTCTGTAGCCTTTACCTCATAGATCTGAGTTGCATAGTTTACGTCGTAGCCCGACTTGTTCATCCAGAAACCGTCTGAATACTTCATAGATTATACCTTTCCTTTCAAAACGGCGGTCACACTTCCGCCAAAATTTACTTTCCATACGGGTATTCCACCGCTGCTTCTCGCTAAACGACCCTCCGCTCACGGCGCTTTTCACACCGCTCCGCCCCACAAACAGCCATTGCATTATTTGTAACTTGCTATGTTTTTTGCAACCCGTCACAGCCTTCACAGCTCATCGCAACCTGTCACAGCCTGCCTTGATTTATCACAGCCGTTCACGACTCGTCACAGCCTGCCTTGATTTATCACAGCTTATCATAACTTATCACAATCCGCAACGTTTTGCCACCGCTTGTGTAATCGTTTACCCGTTGCTTATTCTAACATATAAATTTACAAAAATCAAGGGGTTTTCGAAAAAATTTTTGAAATTATCAAAAGCCGCCTTTTAAAGCCTCCCAAACCGCATAATAAAGCACTTTTTATCATATACAAAGCCCACCGCCACAGGAGATCCCATAGCGGTGGGCATTGATATTTATAACTTACTCAGCCGTATTAACCTTAACGCTTGCATACTCACTGAACTCGGTCGTACTTCCCGTCTTTCTGAACGATTTTATTCTGAAAGAATAAGCCGTACCCTTTGCAAGTCCCTTGACAGTAAACGTAAGCGTGGTATTGTTCTTTGTGGTATCAAGTACCGTCCACTTACCGCCTTTATACTGCTCAATATGGCATGGATGTTAACTGCTTACTTATCCGTAGCCGCCTTTATAGCCGTATACTCACTGAACTCAGTCGTACTTCCCGTCTTTCTGAACGACTTTATTCTGAAAGAATAAGTAGTACCCTTTGCAAGCCCCTTCACAGTAAACTTAAGTGTAGTGTTGTTCTTGGTAGTCGCAAGCACCGTCCACTTACCGCCCTTGTACTGCTCGATAACATAAGCTGTAGCCTTGTCGTTCTTACTCCAGTCAAGCTTCACCGCACTTGCAGAAACCGCAGAACCTGTGAACTTTGCAACATTCGGTATCCTCGTCTTGCCTGCAATTCTCACATAATCGCTGTAAGCTGTAACACCGCCGCTTGTCTTATACGCCCTTATTCTGAACGAATAGGTAGTATCATTCTTAAGTCCCTTAACCGTGAACTTAAGCGTGGTATTATTCTTCGTGGTAGCAATTACCGTCCACTTTCCGCCCTTGTACTGCTCGATAGAATAGCCGGTAGCATTTCCGTTCTTAGCCCACTCAAGAGTTATCCACGTTTCTGTTACCGATGTAACCTTGGCGTTCTTCACCGTACCTAAAAGCGTTGACGCTTTGACAGTCACATAGTCGCTGTAATTTGTCTTGCCGCCGTCATTCTTATACGCTTTTACACGGAATGAATACGGAGTGCATTCCGCAAGCCCCTTAACTGTGAATGTCAATGTCGTGTTATTTTTCGTAACAGCAAGTTGCGTCCACTTACCGCCCTTGTACTGCTCGATTATGTAGCCCGTAGCACCTGCATTTCTTGCCCAGTCCAGCTTTACCGCCGTAGCCGTAACGCCCTGTGCCTTAAGCCCTGCGACATTTGCGAGCTTAGTCTTTACCGCAAGTCTTGTGTAGTCGCTGTAGGCCGTTCCCGCAAAGGCTCTTATCCTCAGACTATAGGTCGAACCGCCCTTGAGAGAACCTACAGTACAGCTTGTAACACTGCTGTCGGAAGTCCTGAACACCTCGTTCCACTTTCCGCCCGTGTACAGCTCGACCGCATATCCGTCCGCACCGGAAACCTTATCCCATTTCAGCGTAGCAGAACCGCTCGTAACCTTATCTGCGTCAAAACCCGTCACAGCGTCAACCGTTGTAACCGCAACCGTTTCACAGATAAAGCCGTTGTCGTTTGCGTATTTTTCGCCTGCACTGTTCTTATAGCAATATACCTTGAAACCGGCGGTCTTCGTATAACTCTCATTATATCCGAAAGCATGATCGCCTATGGCTGTAACGCTCTTGGGTATCTTTACGCTAAGCAGAGCCGTGCAGCCACAAAACGCATCTTCGCCGATGGTTGTAACGCCCTCCGGTATTGCTACGTCAGTAAGCACTTTACAGCCGTAAAAAGCACTCTCGTCGATTACCGTCACACTTTTCGGTATTATCACTTTTGTGAGTGCTTCACAACCCATAAACGCACATCTGTCTATGCTCGTAACGCCGTCCGGTATGCTTATATCCGTAAGCCCTTTACAGAATCTGAAAGTATAACTGTTTATCTTTCCAAGATTCTTCGGCAGCTTGACGCTTGTCAGATCACTGCACCAATAGAATGCGTCTTCTCCGATGCTTGTAACGCTGTCCGCTATCGTTATATTCTTCAGCAAATAACAGCTTGCAAATGCACTCTTACCTATGCTCGTAACACCGTCTGATATTGTCACGTTTAAAAGCCCGGTACAATTGCTGAATGCGTCTTCCCCGACAGTTTTCACATTTCCGGGTATAGTGACATCGGTCAGCTTTTTACATAAGCTGAACGCACCAAGTCCGATGCTTGTTATGTTTTCCGGAATAGTCAGGCTTTCGAGAGAACTGCAGGAGAGAAACGCTCTCATTTCGATTGTTTTAATACCCTTCGGTATATGCACGCTCTTAAGCGAACTACAGCTTCTGAATGCGTATTCTCCCAAATATGTAACTGTGTCCGGTATTTTTACGTTCACAATAGTGTCACAATCCGAAAACGCCCAATCTCCTATGCTTGTCACGCTGTCCGGTATGGTTACATCGGTGAGCGTTGTACAGCTTGCAAATGCCATTCTTCCTATACCGGTCACCTTTTTTCCGTCAATTTCAGACGGTATCACCAACGTACTTGCACTGCCCTTATATTTTGTTATTTCGGCTGTATCGCCCGAAACGCTGTACTCAAAATCTCCGTACACCTCTGCCCCTGCATTGACAGCAACGCTCTCCCGTATAACAGGAAGCACATCTCCGAACGGCGTAGCGAAAACGCCGACCGCCATTGCCGCCGCCACAAATCCGCTTGCTAATTTTCTGTATTTCATATCAAAACCCTCCTTGAATTGTAAAGAATAACGAAAGCTGCCGCACCCCTGCACTACACTTTTCCTATATAATAGAATATAACTCTTTCGGCAAAGTTACAATACCCAAAAGGGTAAAATTTAGCCCACCGCCACAGAAAATCCCGTAGCGGTGGGCATTGATATTTAAAACTTACTCAGCCGTTTTAACCTTAACGCTTGCATACTCGCTGCAATTTATCTTTCCGTCAACCGTTATATTTGCGATGCTAATTTTTCCATATCAACTTTAAATTCTTCCATACGCTCATTACGATTAAAGAAGTGGAATCCCAAAATTCTATATTTATTATCATCAGCGAATTTCGTAAACGGAACAGCCTTTGCTTCAAGTTGCATAAGAAATTTTTCTTTCCAGCTATCTCGACTTATTAATGGTTCCCCCTTAGGCTCTATGAAAACCTGTAATTGCTCATAACCATTCTGTTTCGGCGAATGCAAAAACAACAAATAATCAGGTTCAAATCGCTCACCGCCATCAAAGGAATATATTGCAAGTTGACGTTCATTTCGTATTAGATAAACCTTATCATACTTTTCTTTCAAACTCCTGACATATTTCTCAAAGTAAGCCACAAAAGCCTTTTCTTCGCCTGTACCGTAATTATCGCCAAATACGAACCAATCTTCCTTTGATAAATCCATTCTATAACCCGCATCATTACAGCTTTCATCATTTTGTGAATAACCAATACCGCCTTTATGCAGTTGCGTATAATTACAACGTTTATCTTTAAATATGTCGTGTATATACTTTGCCGAGAATTCACTGCTACCCTCGTAAGTTTCGACAATTCCTGTGACCGATTCAGCTATTTTTCCCAAAACACGAACACAGGCATTATGCATTATTTGCGGAGTGAGTTTTTCATATTGTGTTTTGATATTGATTTCAATTTCACCAAGATAGTTTTTATTTAAAATAAACTCCCTTGTTGACGTTAAACGAGGAAATTTTGATTTAAGCAAATTGAACTTAAATACATTGTATTTGCATAAAGCTTTATAAACTATCGCATAATTTATTTCTGCTATTTGACCGATTGTCATTTTATGCGTAAAAACTACTGGATTATTTTCCTGCTTTGTGTCATCTTCCATGATAACATCTTCGCCCGTGCTCCCCGTTTCTATTGAAATATCGAACAATTGATTTCTGACCGACGGCAACAGTGCGTCAACATCATCTCGTTTTTTTAATCGACGTTCATTTACAAAGACATATCCGTTTTGATAGATCTCATCATGTTTGAATTCTTCTTTCAGTTCATATTTTCTCGTTACAGTCTTATCAAGATCTATACCGATTTCACGCAACGCAGTATGTAATTCGCTTATGTATCGTGGTTCATTCCAGCAATGATAATAAAGTTCCTCGCATACTCTGAGCGGATTATCTATATCGTTGTCGTACTTCCGCTGATATTTTTCCTGTTCTTCGTTAATCTTGAAAGGGCAGTAGCGTGCACCACGTCCTATAAGTTGCGCTTCCTTCATTGTAGTTTTTCCCGGAACACCGTTTTTACCGTCACGGGTTTCATACAGTCGTACAATATCAAATAAGTTAAGGACATCCCATCCCTCGTTAAGCTTATCCACTGCAAAAACAGCTCTGTACGGATTGCTTTTATCTTCAAGTGAATTAAGTATTATCTGCTTGTTTTCTACATCTTGATTATCATTTGCAGAAATACAGTGTTCTTCCGAAAAATCGTCTTTTAATTCAGCCGCTAATTCATCATAGGAAATGCCATTTTCAACGAAATATTTGTGAGCATCTCTGATAATTGTGCTTGTTGACTGTTCTAACAAATTTCTGATTTTTTCTCCCGAAAGATTTTTCACCATATTTATTATGATATACATATTTTCTGTATTTTCTTTTACTAACCTTGATTGAAAAAACACAACCGGCTTTACATTCTGACGGCAATCCTGAAAAACCTTATATCTGTACTGACTTAATATTAAAGCTTGCAGTGCACGTTGTTCAATGTTCAGATCGGAACGCAGGGTTTTAATTTCTTTTGAATATCTGTCAGCACGGAATTTATAAAGCGGATAATCAAAGATTATTTTATTTTCGTATTCAGCTTTTATCAATGGATTTTTAATGTCGCACGTCGCTGTAAATTCAAGCAGTACATTATCACGATTAGCACAAAAAATACGATGGACGGTATATTCCCAGCTTTTATAACTAACCTCCTCATCCTTGCTCATCTTTTTTGTATCAGCATTCAAATGGTGTGCTTCATCGGAAATAAGTACTACTTTCTTATTGGCAAAGTCATCTACAGAAAGTGCATTTTCTTTTACTCCCCACATATCAGAATGAAGTCCCTGCGTTGTTGTAAAGCAAATATTGACCGCCTTATCATCGCAATATTGAAAATTTGTGACTTCTTTAATCGGCACTTTTTCACCATCAATAGCGATTTCCTCAGCAAAAAGATACTTACTTGAAGTGCTCTTCAGAAAATTGTCTTTCGTCTTGCGAACAATATTTGAAAGATTTACGAAAAACAGAAAATTTCTGTATCCTTGCTTATATAGGTACAGTATTAAACCTGCCATAATCAATGTTTTTCCTGAGCCTGTCGCCATGTGAAAAAGTGTTTGTGTCGGTTTTTGACATAATTTATCGTTTTCAAAATATGTTATAAAATTCTCAAACGCTTTTATCTGATAAGGACGCAGTTCAAAATTCCGGTTAAGATTCTCCTGCATATATTGCGGCAATTCTTTCTGCACGCCTACTTCGCGCAATGTATCTATCTTTTCATAAAGGAACGGCATCGTTTATACCCCCTCATAAAAGCTTTTTGTAAAAGCTTTGTCTTCTTCTGATATTCCGTATGTTTCGTCGTCAATATCGCAATAATTAATGTAAAGTTGATTTTTATCAAGCAATTCCATAAGCAACTTCTTCTTATCTTCAATAGATAATTCGATGAAATCCTCAGATTTTGTATCAATATCTTTTGGGTTTACCTTGTAACTTATAAATCCGGTTTCAAGTATGTCGGAATAAAGCATAGACAATTCTTCGTCCGTTGCCGCTTTTTCGATAGCATCAACATAATTTCGATTTAATTTTGTAAGCTCACAGTAAACAAAGGAACCACCACCTTTCCAATTTACAGCCTTTGAAATTCCGGTGCTATCCCCTTTAATGACAGATTCAAGACGAACGGTTGAGTCATTATCTCCATATTCAAGCTGTTCAACTCCTATATACCTACGACCTATTTTATGTGCGACTGCGCAGGTTGTACCACTACCAAGATGATAATCAAGGATAATATCCCCGGGGTTGGACGCCATCTCAATGATGCGGCGTATGAGCTTTTCGGGTTTCTTCCCGCCTTTTAATGTTACGCCGCCTTCTCTTGCGATACCCTCGTATGGGGTGTCTGTCCAGATATTAGAAACCTGCATTGAAGGGACGAGTTCCCCATCCACCTCATGCAGTTTTTTTGAATAAAAGGCAATCTCACAACCTTTATGAACATAAACCGTGTATTGTCCTTCACGCTCAACTGTGAGTATACTTTCGGGTTGCTTTTTAGACTGATCACGGGCTTCCACTACTGCTTGCCCAGCATTATTTCCTATTGCTACAAATCGGAATGCACAATCTGCGTGTTCAAATGCAAATTGTGCAACCATCTCATCTACAACTGGTTTACCAAGTTCGTTCCGCATTGCTTTTGCATCATTATAACCATGTTCCTCTGCCAGCACATCGACAATATTCCTGATTATCCACTCGCTTGCAGGAGCGTTCTTATTCACTACAACAGACTTGTAGTTCATGTCATATCCACTTTCGACATATTGAGGATTGTATTTCCATGCTCGTTTACTCTTAGCAAAGCCTAAAATATACTCAGCGGTTTCAAAGACACCGGGGTTTACCGATGCAAACCCTGACGGAGATTTTGTTTTCACAGTTATCTTATTGATGAAGTTTTCAACGCCGAATATATCTTTGAGAAGGCAATGAAGTTCTCCTACACCATCGTCACTAACCTGAACGAACAAAGCACCGTCGTTGGATAACAGTCTCCGTGCAATTTCCAGACGGTTCTTCATAAACACAAGCCAAGAGGACAGCTTGAAATTGGAATTATAAGCGAAAGTGTCTTCATCTTTCTTCACATTAAAATAGTAGGGAGGATCTATATAGATACATTTCACCTTTCCTTCAAACACTTTCAGCAGAGAACTTAATGCAAGCAGATTGTTGCCACGGATGATTAAGTTGTCATTATCACGAAATTTCAAGGCATCCTCAAAACCATCAGCAGTGTATCTTTTTACATTTGTAAAAACTTTAGGATATAGCAGTCTGTCTACTTCATCCGGAGCAAGTGTTTCATTGTAGAAAATCTCATTTCTTTTCTGTTCTTCTTTTGTCTGTCCACCCTCAAGAATACAATCTTTGTAAGGAAAAACAAGCTCCACATCATTAGAATTGGAAATATACTCACCTTTATTATTGACAAGCCCGATTTTGTTTTTATAGCGAGTATAGGAATCCGGCAAAAATTCACGGTTATTTATTACCCAACCGAAACCCGTTTTATCAAACACGGCTATACCGTCAGCATCTGTAAAAAATTTTTCTCGTGTAACCGCATTTTTATACAGTCCTTTAATCAACTTTGCGTCCATTTTGTTTGACGCTTCAACAACAGCATTTCTCAATAAATCTCCACTTTCACTGAAAAACCTTTCATCTTCTTTTAAAACATCAATTACTGCATCATAAAACTTGTTCATAAAATTATCCTTTCAAAAACATATTTATCGTCACTCTGCAAATAGCATTTTGAAATTATATACAAAAAAGGCACAATCCACCCTATGCAGACTGTGCCTTCATTACCATATTTGATTTTACTGAAAAATTTTGTGCATCACTTACAGAGGTGCTTTCAGAAAGCCCCCCCCCGTTTACATAAATTGTAATTTATCACCTTGCACATATTTTCCTCCGCAAATATTTACTATAAATGTTTTTATTGATTTAATTTAAGTATATCACCGTGTACAATATCTGTCAAGTATCAAATAACTATATCCGATTTTTCATCTCTTTCGAAAACCTCGGTTGCAGAGCCTTAATAGATACGATATTACTAATTCATAATATATACAAGCAATCTCAATCTGACACCAAAAATCCCCCACCTTCCCCCTCAATTCTCAAATTCATCACAATTCATCAACCTGTGCGTATTCTGTCTGTTCTGCCAAAACCCCTTGGTAATGCGGAAAAACGCAGTTTTTTATCGTAATCGAATCATCACCTTGATATTTCCATTCACGGAAATTATTTTCAAAGCATATACTACTCTTGTATCAACCATAATATACCATAAATTTACATAATGAGGTGATTTTTAATGTGTGGAATAGCAGGTTGGATAGATTGCCGCAGGCTGTGCGACAGCGCCGCAATAATGCGTAGAATGGCTCAGACAATGGTTCCGAGAGGTCCCGACAGCGGCGGCTTATACACCGATGACAACTGCGCCCTCGCCCACCGCCGCCTTAGCGTCATAGACCCCGCCCGAAGCGCCCAGCCGATGACCCGTAAAACCGCCCTCGACAGCTACACTATCGTCTATAACGGCGAGCTTTACAACACCGCCGAAATCCGCTCTGAGCTTGAATCTACGGGCATTTCGTTCACCTCCTCAGGCGACACGGAGGTACTGCTCTGGGCATACATCACCTGGGGCGAAGCCTGCCTCGACAAGCTCAACGGAATATACGCCTTTGCCGTGTGGCAGGAAAAGGAAAAACAGCTCTTCCTAGCCCGTGACAGAATCGGCGTGAAGCCGCTGTTTTACTACGAATACGCAGGTGGTCTTATCTTTGCGTCCGAGATAAAAACGCTCCTCGCCCACCCTATGATAGAGCCGGTGATCGACCGTGACGGCATCGCTCAGATAATGCTCTTAGGTCCTGCGAGAAAGCCGGGAAGCGGCATCTTCAAAGGGATCAGGGAGCTTCGCCACGCCGAGTGTGCCATGTACTGCCGATGCGGCCTCAGAAAGCGCACCTACTGGTCGCTCCACGCCCTTCCCCATAAGGAAACCGCCGAGGAGACCGAGCAGCACATAGCCTACCTTCTGACCGATGCCATAAAGCGCCAACTTGTCAGCGATGTTCCGCTTTGTACAATGCTTTCGGGCGGTCTTGACAGCAGTATCATAAGCGCCGTTGCCGCCCGTGAGTTTGAGCAGAGCGGACGACAGCTCACCACCTATTCAATCGACTACAAGGACAACGAAAAGAACTTCCACAGCAGTAAATTCCAGCCCGATATGGACGCACCGTGGATACGGAAAATGTCAGCGTTCATCGGCTCTAAGCACATAAATGTCGAGGTCGATACGCCCGCTCTGACCGACGCTCTGGAGCTGTCAACCTATGCCCGTGACCTGCCCGGAATGGCAGACGTGGACAGCTCTCTTTACCTGTTCTGCAAGGCTATCAAGGGCAACTTCACCGTTGCTCTGAGCGGTGAGTGCGCCGATGAGATCTTCGGCGGCTATCCGTGGTATCACAACGAGGAAATTCTCTACAAACCGGGCTTCCCGTGGGCTTGCTCGACCGCATCCCGTGCGGATCTGCTCTGCGACGGGATACTGGGTGACATCGACCCGAATGATTATGTCAACTTCTGCTGTAACGAAACGCTGAAGAACACCGAATATCTCGACACCGACAGCCGCAAGGACAGACGTATGCGTGAGATGTTCATGCTGAACTTCTATTGGTTTATGCAATGCCTGCTTGACCGCAAGGACAGAATGAGTATGGCTCACGGGCTTGAGGTCAGGGTGCCGTTCTGCGACCACAGGATCGCCCGTTACGCTTTCAATATTCCGTGGGAGATAAAGGCGGCAGGCGACAGGGAGAAAGGCATTGTCCGCCGTGCGATGAAAGGCATACTGCCCGACGATGTGCTTTGGCGCAAGAAATCGCCGTATCCCAAGACCCACAACCCGACCTATCTCGCCGAGGTTATCCGCAGGATGAGGACCGTGCTTGCCGACAAGGATTGCCGCCTTACTGAGATCGTCAGCCGTGAAAAGCTGTTACGGCTGTGCGACGATCCGACACTGTTTGAGGGCAACTGGTACGGTCAGCTTATGACCTCGCCGCAAATTTTCGCCTACCTCTTGCAGATAGAATATTGGCTAAGGCGGTATGATGTGAGGATTGACAGGCAATAAGCATAGAAAACGGGTATCGGCATTTTACCGATGACCGTTTCAGACTGTCGATAAACCTATATAATTTTTGAAAATGGGGTCGCAGGGGCGTAGCCCCTGACAGGGTCTAGGGGCGGTAGCCCCAGTAAAATCCCCCTTTCCTGGGGAAAGGGGGCAGGGGGATAGGGGTAGTGAGTTAGAAGTCTGTTTTTATAAAATAGAGTGGATTCCATATCACTATAAGAATGCTTTGTTGGCTTTGCGACCACAATCGCAGGGAAGCAAAACAAACAGAGCGTTCATTTAAAGGCAAGGGTGATAGTGCGAGGCGAGGCGGTTGATGTGCTTTTTGAGAGGGTTGTGGGAATGGAGAGGCTGGTGGGTGTAAAGCAATCCCTCCGTCTTGACGGCAAAAAAGTTTGCAACATAAAAATGGTTGGCATATTGCAAGCAGAAAGCAATAATATCAATGCTTGTGCCTTGCCGTCAATCCACCTCCCTTTGACAAGGGAGGCAAGTGTGATGGTGCAAAGCAAGGGATAGTGCGGTTTTGGGAGGGTTGGTGCGGGGCGAGGGATTATTGTCCTTTTACAATGGTTGTGAGAAGGGCTATATTCGGTGCGACGATCCGACACTGTTTGAGGGAAATTGGTACGGTCAGCTTATGACATCGCCGCAGATTTTCGCCTACCTCTTGCAGATAGAATATTGGCTCAGGCGGTATGATGTGAGAATCGACAGGCAATAAATACGCAAAACGGGTATCGGCATTTTACCAATACCCGTTATATTTTACTTCTTTGTTCGGACTGTCAACAATATCTGCCGATTTTCTCAAGAACGGCAATAAACCGCTTGTCATCACGGATAGCGTTATATCTGTCCGCCTGCATTTTATCGTACAATTCCTTGCAGTCCGTGAAATCGTAATTCTTGATAGTATTGAACGGACCATATTCGAGATTATTTACAAGCAGAGATGTGTGCCGTGCATTTTCGGGTAGCGTATCTGACATTACAGCAAATTGAGCCGCTTTTTCAAGACTTGATAACGCGAGCTCATAATCGCCCTCAGACATAGCCAGATCAGCAATATACCTATGCGTAATTGACACTGTACCGCTGTAATTAAGATAATCGCCGTCATCAAATACAAGTTCAAGAATCGCAAGCGCCTTTTTCATTATTTCTATTCTTTCCGCATCGGACATAGTTTCATTCCTGCATCCGAGGTCAGCCAGATTTATTAACGCACACCAAAATATACTTGTATACCACTTTATTGCACGTTTCAGATGTGTTTTCTGCTGTTCTCCCTCATATAAATCCCCGAGAACTACTGTATCGGTACATCCTATATTGGGAAGCTTCTTAGCGTATTCAATCGCCTTTTCCTTTTCTCCGAGACTTGAATAGATATAGCAAAGCTGCTGAGTTGTTTGGTTAATAATCGCACCGTCTGTGCAATGCGATAAAATACGATTTCCTATTTCGGCAGCCTCACGATTGAAGCTGATTTTTTCTTCTTCGGACAATCCCCGACCGTCTTTGTATTCACAGAATGCCAGTTGATTGACAAGCCTGAATTGAAGCTCATAATTTGTAGGATAGGTTTTTACCGCATCACGCAGTAGCAGAATATTCTCATAGATCAAGCCCTTTGAGCCATTCTCTTCAAGCTGTCCGAGCAATTTTTTTAGCTGTTCCTCGCTCCTCCAATTCTCCATTCCCATAAGCTCGTCAAGAGTAATTTCAAAGTAGCTCGCAATAGTCGGCAATAGTGTTATATCGGGATAAGTCGTTCCGTTCTCCCAGCGGCTCACTGCCTGTGCCGACACACATAGAACATCAGCAAGCTGTTCCTGTGTAAGCTCACGCTGTAATCGGAATTTCTTTAGGTTTTCGCCAAGTTTAAGCCCTAGATTTAGCATAGTGTTTTCCTCCGTACTGTTCATTTGGAGCTCCTGCTATAATAATATTCGATTTCAGCAGATTTGTCTATAGCTCGTTTGTTGAGAAGAATTCAACTATAGTGAGAGTGATTGCCGGATGCTTACCGAACTTTGTTGATATATTATGAAGTCTAAAGTGCTTTTAATTTATACACATATAAGCTGAACCTAAGTCATATGGAATAAACCGTTCCGCAAATTCTATTACCGACTTTATTTGATTATATCTCAGGTTATCCTCTCCGTTTGTTCCCTCGATTATATCAATGATTCTTTCGTTTTGCATAAAAGTCAGTTTCCAGTGGTATCCGTCAATAAGTGCTTTACCGTGATTATCGGAATCATAGCAAAACAATTCAGAAGCCGCCGGGTTAATAATATGACCTGCCGTTTCTTTATTTATCCGAAACAGAATGTCATCATTGCTTTGGAACAAATCTCTGTATTCAATAAGACCGTTTCTGTGAATACACACTCTGTACCGTTTGTCATAAGCCGCCTCATTGTATATTTCGAGACGGTTCACCATTCTGAGTAACATATGACGGTTACGTCTTGACTCGTAATTGCTCATTATACGCTTTCTGAATTCAGCCGGAACAGGAACATTGTATTTGTCTACATAATTTGTAAAAACATCAGTCCGGTAGTACAGCCCATCCGAATAGATGTTTCCGTAACCGATAATTTCGTCGGGATTTATAATGTCACGCTCTGTACCGGGACAGCAGATTACACAATGCTCTCTCAGATATTCCAGTATTATTTTCTTTTGGCTGTCCGGTTTTTCGCAAACAAGCTCTTTTATTTTCGGAAGCGATTTATCGCCATATTCATAAGCAAATCTCACGTCTATATGACTGCGTTCCATAGTAAGCCTTTCAATATCGAATTTTGATATTATGCAAAAGCGGTCACAGCTTGCCGCCGTGACCGCTTTAGTTTGTAGAAAAAGTCTGTTTTTTCAAAAATGCCGGTTCTCTATCCCTACAAGAATGCTTTGTTGGCTTTGCGACCACAATCGCAGGGAAG
>ULYF01041262.1_pt1 | contig 15969 bp, 19 predicted proteins | sample 1961941 | NCBI WGS metagenome assembly ULYF01 (sample SAMEA4835857, study PRJEB28245) | human gut metagenome | biome: gut microbiome; material: fecal sample | place: Denmark | collected 2008 | reverse complement strand
CCTCGCCCACTCGAAAACCGAAAAAACTTGAAAACGAGTGGGCCCCTGCCCACTCGAAACAACAAAAAAGCTTGAACGAGTGGGCCTGAGATCACTGTATTGACCCACTCACTGACTCTGCTCACCGACTTCGCCCACCCGTTCTCAACAAACTCGTAACTTTGAGTGGAACGCCGGCGATAGACGGCGCTGGCCGGTACGCCCTCGGCACCGCCCGCCGTCCAATGACCTTACTGCCCGTCAACTCAACTTATTTTACAGCAGGATTCTGCTTCGGGTAATCGGTGTTACCGCCATCGCAAGGTGAAGAGGAATTTCTCTTCTTTGCATATTTTCATATATTTCAAGCAAAAAAACTTGACACCTATGCCGCAGTCATGATAATATATACGCTGTGTAAAGCAAAATACCTTAACATCATGCGAGGAGAGCCAATGCTTAGCGATATAAACGATATTACAAGAGCCAGCCTCTTATATGATTTTTACGGAGCTTTGCTGACGGAAAAACAGCGTAGCGTCATGGCTTTGTACCACGAAGAGAATTTATCTCTTTCAGAGATTGCCGATGAATACGGCATATCGAGGCAAGCCGTACACGACGCCCTGAAAAAAGCCGAACAGGCTTTAGAAGATTACGAAAACAAATTAAAACTTATAGACAAATTAAAGAAGACGGCAAACGCGGCGGAAAGTCTCAAGCGAGAGCTAAAACTGCTGGAAGAATCTGCCGACATAGGCGGACAGGCCAAGATACATCTGAGAAATATAAAAGATATAGTGGCCGGGCTTGAAGATTAAACATCATTGAAGCTGCCGAAAAACACCGAAGATGTCGAACAGATAGGCCGGACTGTCGCATAGGATTCGTTTGGCCGAGCTGTACAGCTGACAAGACTGAATTCGGATGGGTCGACCCAGTTGAAACCGAATCTAACAGAGTCGAGATTGTCACCATAGCCGAAGCTGTTTCAATCGGCCTATCAATACGTCGGACGGTACGATCTACTGCGTCACGCAAGCCGGAACTAAATCAGGCAGAGCCGGCGCCTGGACTGAACTAACCAAACAGGCAGAGCCGGCATCGAGACCGGTCCAAACTAAATCAGGCAGCCACGATCGGCCGCAAACCCCAGACGGCCGCTACGGCCACAGGGTCATAGCCAGGGAGCCGCCGAAGCCGCAAACCACAGCCGGCCGCCATGGCCACAGGGTCATAGCCGGGGAGGCGCAGCAGCGCCAAACCCGCCCAGGCCGCCCAAATCACGGTCATTCAAAACCTCAGACGGCCGCCACAAGGAGATAAGATGGCATTTGAATCATTATCCGAAAAACTTCAAAATACATTTAAGAAGCTTAAAGGCAAGGGAGTCCTGACAGAAGCCGACATCAACGACGCCATGAGAGAAGTCAAGCTTGCGCTTCTTGAGGCAGACGTAAACTTCAAGATAGTAAAAGAATTCGTGGCAGACGTAAAAGAAAAGTGCCTCGGACAGGAAGTTCTCCAGAGCCTTACGCCGGGACAGCAGGTAATAAAGATAGTCAACGAGCAGCTGACCGACCTCATGGGAGGAACAGGAAGCAAGCTGACCTACTCACCAAGCGGGTTCACCGTGCTCCTCATGGTAGGACTTCAGGGAACAGGAAAGACCACCACCTGCGGAAAGCTGGCGACTTACCTTAAGAAAAACGGCAAGAAGCCGATGCTCTGCGCATGCGACATCTACAGGCCTGCGGCCATAGACCAGCTCGAAGTGGTGGCAGCCGGCGCAGACGTACCCGTATACGTAGACAGAAACAACCCAAAGGCGGAAGAGATCGCAGTAGCGGCTCGCAAAGAGGCCGAGAGAAAGGGCAGAGACGTGCTCATCGTCGATACCGCCGGACGACTTCAGATAGACGAGGAACTGATGGAGGAACTGGCCAGAGTCAAAAAGGCCGTAAAGCCTCACGAAATACTGCTGGTAGTAGACGCCCTCACCGGACAGGACGCGGTGAACGCCGCCGAGGGCTTCAACGAAAAACTGGGCATCGACGGAATCATAATGACCAAGATGGACGGAGATTCCAGAGGAGGAGCAGCCCTTTCAGCCAAGAAAGTGACGGGGAAGCCTGTCAAATTCGTAGGTATGGGAGAAAAGCTGGATGCTCTGGAGCCTTTCCACCCCGACAGGATGGCCGGCAGAATACTGGGCATGGGCGACATGCTCTCCCTCATAGAAAAAGCACAGGAAAGCTATGACGATCAGCAGGCCGCCAAGCTGGAGAAGAAGCTTCGCAAAAACGAGTTCACCTTAGAAGACTATCTTGAACAGATGGGCCAGATGCAGAAGATGGGCGGATTGGGAAAGATGCTGGAGATGATGCCCGGACTCGGAAACAAGAAGGTCAGCGATGATGAAATAGAAAAGGGAGAAAAAGAGCTGAAGCAGATGGAAGCCATAATCTATTCCATGACTCCTGCCGAAAGACGAGATCCTAAGATATTAAACGCCAGCAGGCGAAGAAGAATCGCGTCGGGATCAGGACAGCCTGTCAGCAAGATAAACAGCTTGATAAAAAAGTATGAGGATACTAAGAAACTGATGAAGCAGTTTACAAATCCCGGCTTTATGAAAAAGAATAAAAAATTTAAAGGATTGTTTTAAGGAGGAAAAACAAAAATGGTAAAGATCAGATTGAAGAGAATGGGAGCTCATAAGAAGCCTTTTTACAGAATCGTAGTAGCGGACGTGAGAGCGCCTAGAGACGGAAAATTCATCGAAGAAATCGGCTATTACAACCCTATGACAGAGCCTAAAGAAATAAAGATCGACGAAGAACTGGCTCAGAAGTGGATAAATAACGGAGCTCAGCCTACAGATACGGTAAAAGCCTTATTCAAGAAATCCGGAATTTTGAAATAGGAAGAAAGCGGTGAAATCTAATGACTAAATTGGTTGAAGCAATCGCAAAGTCACTTGTTGACAATCCCGACGGCGTCGAAGTGTCCGAGACCGAAAGCCGGCAGGGAACGATTATTCGCCTTAAGGTAGACCCGAGCGATATGGGGAAGGTGATCGGCAAACAGGGCAGGATCGCAAAAGCTTTCCGTACTGTTGTCAACGCCGCAGCAACTAAGGAAAATAAAAAAGTGACAGTTGAAATTGTGAAAGAATAATTCTAAAATAAGTAGGCACATACTTACCTGAGGTATTTATGTGCCTATAATAGTATGGCAGAGACTGCTGATACTGCGGCCATAAGCCGGTACAGCCGGGCCATATGTAAGAGGAAAGAGATTGCTTATGGAGAAGATAAAGATTGGAAAGATCGTCAACGCCGCAGCGCTGAAAGGCGAGGTGAAGATATATCATTATTCCGATTATAAGGAAAGATTTGAAGAACTTGACAGCGTCATCGTCTGCGGGGACAGGCTAGGCAGCGATGAAAGACAATATGAAATAGAGAATGTCAGGTATCAGAAGGATATGGTCATAGCCAAACTCAAAGGTGTGGATGACCGCAATGCGGCAGAATCTCTCAAGGGCTTTGACGTGTTCATAACAGAAGAAGATCTGAGAGAACTTCCCGAAGATACCTTTTATATAAGAGACCTCATCGGATGTGAGGTGATAGACGGCAGAGACGGCAAGAGCCTGGGACAGATAAGCGACGTGCTCAAGACGGGCGCCCAGGACATCTATCAGGTGGAACTTGCCTTTGGAGGACAGGCCCTTATTCCCGCCGTCGCACAATTTATCGAAAAAGTAGATATAAGACAAAAGACAGTGGTGATAAAAGTGATACCGGGACTTATTCCCGGGACAGACTGACCAGCCTGCCGAGAGAATGAGGAGAAGCTGATGAAAATAGACGTACTGACCCTGTTTCCGGAGATGTTTACTGCCGTAACAGAAAGTAGCATATTGGGAAGAGCCGGAGAAAAGGGCATAATAAATATTAACCTGATAAATATAAGAGACTACAGCAGAGACAAGCACAACAAGGCGGACGACACCCCCTTTGGAGGAGGTCCTGGGATGGTAATGCTTGCAGACCCTATCTTCGGAGCTCTCGAGGCTTCCTCTGCCGGAGGAAAGAGGATTCTGTACATGTCGCCAAGAGGCAAAGTGCTGGATTACGACAAGATAAGAGAATTGTCAGAGGAAGAAGAACTGGTGATATTGTGCGGACATTACGAAGGGATAGATCAGAGAGCCATAGACTATTGGAGTATGGAAGAAGTCTCCATAGGAGACTATATACTTACGGGAGGAGAGCTTCCTGCCATGGTGCTGATCGACGCAGTGGCAAGATTCATACCCGATGTGCTTGGGAATTCTCTTTCAACCAGCGACGAGTCTGTTTATTCGGGCCTTCTCGAATGTGATCAATATACTAAACCGAGAACCTATCAAAATATGGAAGTTCCGGAAGTGCTTACCGGCGGCAATCATAAACTGATACATCTGTGGCAGTACGAAAACGCTCTGAATCTCACAAAACAGCGACGTCCCGACCTATGGAAGAAGTACCTTGAGACAGAGAAAAATCTCACTAAAGATGAGAAAAAAATATTGGAAAAGGTTGCGGCAAAACCCCGTTAGTCCTGTTGTGCTTGGCAATATTTTGTGGTAAAATAATTTAAGGGGAAAATATGAAAAAAGCAAAGATTAACTTTACTGCAAAAAAGGGATTGATAGTGTTTTTTATCCTATTTATCCTCTTATATACGATAATTTACATTGTTCCTACAGTATTCGATATATTTACACAGACATATATCGCAGAATACGGCACTTTAGAGGTGAAAGAGGAGGCAACTTGCGTATTCGTCAGAGATGAAAAGGTATATAAGGCTCAGTCGTCGGGGAAAGTGGAACGAAAAGCAGAGAGCGGCGATCTCCTGCGTTCCGGCGAGGTTGTGGCTGCTTTAGGCGGACAAGACCAGATAAACGATATGAGGGGAATAGTCAGCTATCGTTATGACGGATATGAGGACAGGCTCAATTCGGAGAACATGACCCAGCTTGAGAAGTCGTTCATATCAGAATATAAAGAAGCGGGCAGCGCAGTACACGACGCGGCCACAGGCACTGCTGAAGCAGGCGACGTACTGTTTAAAATGATAGATAACAGCAGCTGGTACCTGGTGTGCTGGATGAGCGAAGAAAAAGCGTCTATATTCACAGAAGGAAGCAGCGTTTCGGCTAAAATGGATGAGACAGACCAGATACCGATGAGCGTTGAGAGCATCGTTAAGCAGGGCGACTCTGTACAGATAATATTATCCTGCAACAGGACGTATAAGGATTTCGACCTTTACAGAATAAGAACTTGCGAGATAGTGGCTTCCGCCTACAGCGGAATCATCCTGAACAGCGACAGCATAGTTGAAGAAGACGGAGTAAAGGGCGTATATGTGGTGGACAAGTTCAACAATGAGAACTTTGTACCGGTCAACGTACTGTCATCTCAGGGAGGAAAGACTGTCGTAGAGAAGAATTTCTTCCACGATCAGGATGGAAACCGAGTCGAGACGATCAGCGCATACGATGAGATTCTGAAATCCGGAAAAAAATAACAGATAAGGGGTGAGAAGATGTCTATCGGAGAGAATATAAAGCATATACAAAAACTTAAAGAAGACGCGGCCAGGAGGGCCGGACGCAGTGGAGAAGAGGTTCTTCTCGTGGCCGTAACCAAACTACATTCGGCAGACGAGATAAATGAAGCGATAGATTGCGGCATAACAGACATCGGAGAGAACAAGGTCCAGGAGATAATGGACAAGTACGAGAAGGTGAAGCCGGTTCGCTGGCATCTCATAGGCCATCTTCAGACTAACAAAGTAAAATATATAATAGATAAGGTAGCGATGATACATTCCGTCGATTCGCTTCACCTTGCCAAAGAAATAGACAAAAGAGCCCGTCAGCACGGCCTCGTCATGGATATACTTATCCAGGTGAATTCGGCTATGGAAGAGAGCAAATTCGGCATAACAACCGAAGAGACGGGGAAGATGATAGATGATATTCTGCGGGAATGTCCCAATATCAGGATAAGAGGGCTAATGTGCATAGCCCCGTTTGAAGATAATCCGGACGACGCAAGAGTTTATTTCGCAGAAGTCAAGAAATTGTATGACGAGTACGCAAAAGTACATCATCCGAATTTAGATTTTAAATACCTTTCGATGGGTATGTCCAATGATTTTGAAGTGGCCGTAGAGGAAGGTTCAAATCTTATACGGGTAGGCACTTCTATCTTCGGAGCGAGAGATTATTCCAAAAAAATGGGTTAAATACGAGGAGGAAATTAATAATGGGAATTTCAGACACTTTTAAAAAGCTGGTAGGCATTGAAGAAGTTGAGGACGACTTTGACGATGAAGAATTAGAAGCGGAAAAGGAGAGAATATCGAGAGAATCCGTTCGCAAGCCTCAGACAGAATACAAGGCTCCAAAGGCCATGGGAGACACTACCAAGGCCGTACCTATCGACAGACGTATTTCGGTGGCGGGAACCAGCGCTTTTAAGCTGGTGGTCATAGAACCCAAGAGCTTCGACGAGTGCCCTAAGCTCGTAGACAGCTTAAAGGGAAGGAGACCTGTGATAATAAATTTAGAAAAGATAGAAACTGAAACGGCGAAAAAAATCTTTGATTTTTTGAGCGGAGCTACATATGCTTTAAACGGCAATGTGCAGAAGGTGGCCAACAATATCTTCATATTCGCTCCGGAAAGCGTAGATATAGCCGCCAATCAAGATGAAAGGGGATTTGACTTCGGGGGAAACAAGAACCCCTGGAGGTAAGAAAAATTAAGAGATTATGAAAGCAACGATTATTTACGCCATATATATGTTCTGTAACATTTTAGTGGCGCTGCTCTTAATAAGAGCGTTGATGAGCTGGTTTATAAGGGATATGTACAGTCCTATGGGGAAAATATACGGCGCGATAATCAGATTTACCGAGCCTATAGTGATGCCTTTTCGGAGACTGCTTTCCAGGTTCAACACCGGCATGCTGGACTTTTCCGTCCTTTTGGCTATGCTTGTCATAGAGATGGCGGGGAACATACTCGTAAAGATTATCGTACTGTTTTAACAGGCGGGGAAAGAACCTCTGCGATCGTCTGTTTCGACTTCAGACGGGCGGGGCTTTCTTTCAGACTTCGCTTTGATTTTAACAAAAGTGTTTTGGGAGGAATAAATGATTACACCTGCGGATATAGAATATAAGGAATTTACTAAAGCAGTAAGAGGATACAAAGAAGAAGAAGTAGACGCCTTTTTAGATCTCATCATAGTAGATATGGAGAATCTGATAAGAGAGAACAAGAAGCTCAAGGCAGACCTTGAAAAGGCTAAGAACCAGGTAAATCAGCACGTCACTACGGAGACTTCCGTATACGAAACTCTCGAGGCAGCCAAGTCACTCATGAACGACATAGCTGCCAGCGCTGAAAGAAGAGCGGAGGTACTTCTCAAAAATGCCGAGCTCGAAGCTTCTCTGATCACTAAAGAGGCCAGAGAATCCATAGCTAAGCTGACGGAGGAAGGCAGCCGTCTCAAAACGAAAGTCGAAACTCTTAAGAGCAGATACAAGAGACTTCTGGAAGATGAACTGGAACGGCTCACTTATTCCGGAAACGATCTTTTCGCAGAGTTTGAAAACGAATTTATGCCTGAACCTTCGGTACAGAGCGACAGGGGAGAGAGTGTAGCTGAGGAGAAGACCGGTCGGGAAACTTCAAAGCAGGATCTCTCGAAAACGATAGTTAATTTACGGTGATGATATTAGGGGGAGCTTGGCGTAAGGCGCAGTCAAAATGAAAAAATTCAGGTATTTGTTGGTAGTAGGGATTATACTTTTAGATCAGATCATAAAGATTTGTATTAGAAATACCATGTATATAGGCGAGAGCATGCCTTTGATAAAAGATGTGTTCCATATTACCTATGTACAGAACAGGGGGGGCGCTTTCAGCATATTGTCGGGACAGGGTTTTATTCTGACCGTAGTGCCTTTGGCGGCTATAATCTTTGCCGCATGGTATATGGAAAGACATCTGAGCGACCATTGGAGTCTGCCTTTATCCCTATGTCTCATAATAGGCGGAGGTATAGGAAATCTGATCGACAGGATATTTCTCGGATTTGTCACGGATATGATAGATTTCAGATTTTTTCCTGTATTCAATATAGCGGATATAGCCGTATGCGTGGGAGCAGGTTTTCTGATACTCTATACCCTCTTCTTTTCTGAGGACGACGCCTCTAAAAAGACTAAGAGCGGTTCGAGAGAACCGGCGTGAGAACAAAACATCAGAGAAAGGTCCGCCTGCGTCAGGCGGTCGGTCACATGGATAAAATACAGAAATATACATTTGTCATAGATGAGGAAACACAAAGCACTAGATTGGATTTAGTGCTTTCTTTGCAGCTTGGGGAAGTATCCCGAAGCTTTATACAAAAGCTCATAGACCAGGGTCAGGTCTCTGTGGATGGAAAAGTATGCCGCTTAAAAAAATACAAGGTCAGCCGGGGTGAAGCCATAGAGATAACTCTGCCACCGCCGAAGGAACTGAAAGCCGAAGCGGAGAATATACCTATAGAGATAGTATACGAGGACGATGATCTATTGGTAGTGAATAAGCCGAGAGGAATGGTGGTACACCCGGCCGCAGGAAACGAGAACGGAACTCTGGTAAACGCTCTGATGTATCACTGTCAGGGCAGATTATCTTCCATAAACGGCGTCATAAGGCCGGGCATAGTTCACAGAATAGACAAGGACACCAGCGGACTGCTTGTTGTAGCTAAGAATGATACGGCTCACGAATGTCTGTCTGCGCAGTTAGCCGAGCACACCATAGTTAGGCGCTATGAGGCGCTCGTATTCAATAATCTTTCTGAAGAGGAGGGAACCATCGACGAACCTATCGGAAGGGACCCTTACAGCAGAATACGCCAGGCCGTGATACACGGCGGCGGCAACGCCAGAAATGCCGTTACCCACTGGAAAGTACTGACCCGTTTCGGGCGTTATACTCTTATAGAGGCCAGACTCGAAACAGGAAGGACGCATCAGATAAGAGTCCATATGGCATATATAAAGCACCCTCTCGTAGGCGATATGGTATACGGACCTAAGAAACAGCCGTTTAATATATCAGGGCAGCTTCTCCACGCTAAGGTGCTGGGATTCCTACATCCGCGCACAGGCCGTTACATGGAATTTGAAAGCCTCCGCCCCCAGGTATTCGACGATGTTATAAAGAAACTTGAAAGTAATTTGTGAAAGGATCAAAGATGCAGAGATCTAATGAAGAAAAAACCACACCTTTTGAAAAAACAGCTCTTAAACCGGGAACTCTTCTGAGCCCCGTACCTGCAGTTATGGTATCCTGCGGCAGAGATGAGGAGAAAAATATATTGACTATAGCGTGGACCGGAATAATAAATTCTCAGCCTCCTATGACTTATATATCAGTGCGTAAATCTCGCCATTCTCACGGAATAATCAGCAGGGAAAGAGAGTTTGTAATAAACCTGACTACCGAGGAGCTGGCCTTTGCGGCCGACTGGTGCGGAGTCAAGTCCGGAGCGGACGCAGACAAATTTAAAGAGATGAAGCTTACGCCGCTGAATTGCAGCGAGGTGTCCTGTCCCATGATAGCTGAATCTCCCATTAACCTCGAATGTAAAGTCAGGGAGATACATGAATATCCTACCCACGACATGTTTGTAGCTGAAATAGTAAAAATTCACGTAGACACAGGCCTTATGGAGGAAGACGGCCGGCTCTCGGCTGACAAGGCCGGACTTTTGGCCTATGTCCACGGTGAATACTTTGGGATAAAGAAGAACCCTATCGGCAGGTTTGGTTTCTCTGTCATGAAGAGAAAGACTAAAAAGCGTATCAACAGAGAGAAAAACCTCGACCGTAAAGCACGAAACCATAGGAGGCGGAGAGGATAGCTCTCCGCGGGAGCCTGGTCTTAGCATCATGGATAAAGATAGATAGGGCTGATCCGAGCATTTTATTTTAAGTTGTAGCGAGGCTTGCTCCCATGGCGATTAAGCCATGGGAGCAGGCTTTAAAAACATCTAAGTACAAGTCTTGATGTAGTCTATACAATCCTCACATACATATCCGCATTTAAAGGTTATGTTGTTGTGTATTCTCCCGCATAGTGAACAGCGATGCTGCATCATCATCTATACCTCCTTCTTTCGCACAGCCAAGGCCGTACCTGAGATGTGATTTAATAGTACATCAAATGACCGTCAAAGAAAAGGGCAAATTTACAAAATATGTAAAATTTATCATTTTTATGTAGGATTTTAGACTTTAAATGTATTTTTGATGAGAAAAGATGCTTCAGAGATAGGGACTGCGGGCAGCGGCATATCGTAATGTCCGTCGCTTGATACGCTCCTCTGACATGCTGAGGTTTAAAGGACTGAATGACTTTTCCGGCCTCATTGCTGCAGCCCTCTTTTTCTGAAAAAAACAGCCTGACAATGGACTGCCGGCCTGTAGAAAGAGTTCAAGTTTCTTTTTTTGAGGTGAGTTTTTCCCCGCCGGGCAGCAGTCCATATGTAAACCGCATGGAGCTTGCGTCTCGCTGAATTTTGACTTTACCGAGACTCCACAGTCAAGAATTCTCGCAAACAGCTTGAATTTTGACTTTACCGAGAATCTGCCGCCGAGAATTCCCTCAAACGGCTTTAAATTTGACTTTACAGAGAATCCACAGCCAAAAATTCTCGCAAACACCTTTAAATTTGGCTTTACCGAGAATCCGCAGCCGAGAATTCTCGCAAACACCTTTAAATTTGGCTTTACCGAGAATCCGCAGCCGAGAATTCTCGCAAACACCTTTAAATTTGGCTTTATAGAGAATCCGCAGCCGAGAATTCCCACAAACAGCTTTAAATTTAGCTTTACCGAGAATTCGTAGTCAAAAATTCCCGCAAACACCTTTAAATTTGAATTTACCGAGAACCATCCGCCAAAAATTCCCACAAACAGCTTGAATTTTGACTTTACAGAGACTTCGCCGCCCAAAATTCCCGCAAACGGCTTTAAATTTGGATTTACCGAGACTCCGCCGCCAAAAATTCTCACAAACGGCTTGAATTTTGACTTTACCGAGAATTCACAGTCGAGAATTCTCGCAAACGGCTTTAAATTTGACTTTACAGAGACTTCGCCGCCCAAAATTCCCGCAAACAGCTTAAATTTTGGCTTTACCGAGAATCCACAGTCAAAAATTCCCACGAATAGCTTTAAATTTGGATTTACAGAGACTCCGCCGCCAAAAATTCTCACAAACGGCTTGAATTTTGGCTTTACCGAGACCCCACCGTCAAAAATTCCCGCAAGCACCCCAATTTTTAAAATAAAAGAACCGGGACTTTGTCTTTATACCCTCGGAAAAGGCCGCCGTGCGGCCATGCAGAAGTGAGGCCATGCAGTCGTGAGCCGTGCGGCCATGCAGCAATACGATAGTGGCACGACCCTTATACTTTCACTTTTGATATTTGAATTTATGACACCGAAAAAGCGCCAACATCTATAAGTGGTCCGAGCCCTGCTCTTCTTCAGCTTTCGGAAGCTTTGGATCTACCCATACAGTCTTGTTGTTTGTGAATATCACCATGCCTGGCTTCGCTCCGGCGGGCTTCTTTACATATTTGACCCTCACATAATCTACGGGAACATTTTCTGATTCGCGTCCCTTGCTGTGATAAGCAGCTATAGACGCGGCGGCATAGAGGTCTTCGTCAGATATTTCTTCACAGGACGTTTTCACGATGACATGAGAGCCTGGGATATCTTTGGTATGCATCCATATGTCTCGTGATGAAGCAGTCTTAAAAGTGAGGATATCGTTTTCCCTGTTGTTCCTTCCTACCAGCACTTCGCATCCTCCGGGGAGAATATATCTGTAAGGCTTAGAGCTTATCTTTTTCTCTTTGAATCCTCCGGGAATTTTTCTCTTCCTCAGATAACCTGTCTCTTCCAGTTCTCTTCGGAGAGCCTCTATCTCTGATACATCCGACGCGTTTTTCAGATAAGACATGACTGAATCCAGATATTTTATATCGCTCTCGTTTGTTCTTAACTGGAGCTGCTTCTCCTTTACGGCAGTCTTTGCCTTGCCGTATTTTTTGAAATATTGCTGAGCATTTTTAGAAGGAGAAAGGCGCGGATCGAGAGGGATATTTACAGTGGAACCGTCGTAATAATTGATGACCGAGGCTGACTTGTCTCCGGGTCTAACCTGATGTATGTTAGCCGTCAAAAGCTCTCCGTATAATCTGAGACTCTCCGAGTTTTCGGCTTTGAGCAGATCTTCACGGAGCCTCTGCTCCTTGAGATAGAGTTTGTCCAGCTGAGAGGAGACTGATCTTTCGAGATCGGAGGCCTTTTGGTGAAGTTTGTTCGAACTCTGCTTATGAGCGTAATAGTATTCCAGACAGAGGCTCAGAGAATCGAATTCTTTCTTCTGACAGACATCTTCGTATTCTGATAAAGGGAGAATGTGAAATTCCTTTGGGGATCCTTTGTCATCGCTGTAGACGACAGGGTAAAAACGCCCTTCTTCGATGATTCTTGCCGCAGAGCGGAGAAAGGATAGAGGGTCTTCTGACGCTGCCATCTCCTGGGCAAAAGAGGGAGAAACGCCTCCCACAGTCCGCTGTATAGCCTTTGCTTCGGGCGGCAGAACGACGGAAGGAGTACCTTCCGGCAGAAGTTCTTTAAAAGGAATCTTATCCTGCGCCGGAGGGTATTTATATATGATACCCGGCAGGAGCTGCCTCACTCTGTTTACGTCTATGGAGACATGCTTGATACAGTCTATTATCTTTCCGGAGGATATATCTAAAAGAACTATATTGCTGTGCTTTCCCATTATCTCAAAGATCAATTTTTTTGAGACTGTAAAGCCCAGTTCATTTAAAGTTTCTAAAGATATCTCGATTATGCGCTCACTGCCGACTTGAGCCACGTCAGTTACACGCGCTCCCTGAATATGTTTTCTCAGAAGCATACAGAAGGGAAGCGGCGCCGGCGGATTTTGCAGAGAATTTTCTATGAAGTGTATCCTAGCCGCCGCCGGATTTACTGAAGCGTAGAGTTTCACGTTGCCTCTTTTGGTGTGTATGTTGAATACGAGCTCATCTGCCTCCGGCTGATAAACCTTATCTATCTTTCCTGATATTATTACAGGCCGCATTTCTTTTGCGGCTGCCATCGTAACTATTCCGTCAAATGCCATAACTGCTCCTTTCAATAGATATATTTTAGCACGGAGCGTTCTTCGGAGCAAGGGAGCTTTTAGCCGGCGTAAGAGAACAAACGCCGAAGACCGGGACAATAGCTTTACTGTACGCAGTTTATGAGAAAATTCCGTGACAGACCGGCAGTATCAAGGGTGCATACTCACTTGCCAAATATGGCCGTTTAATGTACAATATCTTTGTTATCATAGATTTTAGAAAAGAGGAAGACATCAGATGATAAAAAGTATGACAGGATTCGGCCGCAGTGAATATACCGACGGCAAGCGAAACATCACGGTAGAGATAAAAGCGGTCAATCACCGTTATTCGGACGTATCCGTAAAAATGCCCAGAAGATACGGCTTTGCCGAGGACAAGGTCAAGGCGGCGGTCAAGGGTAAACTTCGCCGCGGAAAGATAGATGTTTCCATAATGGTAGAAAACATAACGGAAAACGACATAAATATCAAGCTCAATCAGCCCATAGCGAGGCAGTACTATGAAAATTTAAAGATACTTCAGGAGGATTTCGGCCTGGAGGGCGGCATATCTCTTCAGCTTCTGGCCACCATGCCCGACGTCATGAAGGCTATTGCGGATGTGGAAGACGAAGAAGAAATAACAGAGGCCATTCTCACACCTGTGAAGCAGGCCGCGCTGAACCTGGAGACTATGAGAAGCGCGGAGGGAGAAAAGTTAGCCGAAGATTTGCTGGCAAAAGGGGAGACCATAAAGAAAATCCTGGATAAGATTGCAGAGAGATCGCCTCTGGTAGTCAAGGACTATATGGGAAAGCTCACAGACCGTATCAGTGAACTGCTTTCGGGAAACGCCCAGCTGCCTGAGGAGAGGATATTGACAGAGGCGGCCATATTTGCCGATAAGTGCGCTATTGATGAAGAGATAACCAGGCTCAGCAGCCACCTGATACAGCTTAAGAAAATAGTGGAAAGCGATAGCGAAGCTGAAGGAAAGAAACTTGATTTCCTGGTACAGGAGATGAACAGAGAGGCCAATACTATAGGCTCCAAAGCCAATGATATAACCATAACTAATTATATGCTGGAAATAAAGAGCGAGATAGAGAAGATAAGAGAGCAGGTTCAGAATGTAGAATAACTCTTGAAAACATGCGGCAGATGTGCTAAAATATTATTTCATAACAAGCACAATCTGAAGCAACAGGAGTTCAAAATGGACCTCAAAGATAAAAATCCGGGTAAACTTTTCGTGCTGTCCGGCCCGTCCGGCGCAGGAAAAGGGACGATATGCAGGAGACTTTTAGAAGAGACGGATAAACTGGAGCTTTCGGTCTCGATGACTACCCGCGCTCCACGCTGCGGCGAGGCAGAGGGCGTAAGCTATTTTTTCACGGATAAGGATACGTTTGAAGAACACATATCCTGCGGCAACCTTTTGGAACACGCCGAGGTATACGGCAACTATTACGGCACTCCCAAGGCGCCGGTTCTGCAGAGATTGTCAGAGGGGATAGATGTCATTCTGGAGATAGATATGCAAGGGGCCTTAAAGGTCAAAGAAAACTATCCGGACGGAGTCTTTATCTTCATATTGCCACCATCTATGGCAGAACTCAGAAAGCGTCTTACGGGAAGAGGAACTGAGACTGCAGAAGCCATAGAACTCAGACTTGGAGAAACACTGAAAGAACTTTCGTATATAGACAGATACGATTACTGCGTGGTAAACGGAGTTTTGGAGGAAGCGGTGGCCAGAGTAAAGGCCATAGTGGTAGCTGAACATTCCAAAGTAGCTTTTACCGCAGAGGAACTTATTGAGAGTTATAAGGAGGAAGCATAATGTTATATCCATCGATCAATGAAATAAGAAAGAAAGCTGACAGCAGATACACTATCGTGATCCTGGCGGCAAAGAGAGCCAGAGACATAATAGACGGAAAGCCTATTCTTACTGATGCAGATACTGATAAGCCGGTCTCCATCGCCGCAAACGAGATAGCAGAGGATCTGATCACCTACAGGAGAGACGACCTACTGCTGTAGCATCTCGATAAACGTCCGGCTTGCGCTCCGGTATTAAAAATATTCATTTATATACGGCGAGAGCGAAGAACAGTTTGCAATCTTGAGCAGAAATTTATTTTCTGCTCTTTTTTATTGAAGAGCTGTAGAGAGGAGCAAAGCGATTTTGAAAAAAATTTATAGTTAGGTGGTATAAAAGCAATTTTTCAAAGAAACTACGTATTAGGGCAAAACGACCTAATATCAATGACAGAGGCGGAAAAATGAATCAAAAAAGCAACTTTACTTTTGTCGAGGAATGTTATGTTTTGACATAATAAGTCTAAAAACAGTGAAAAGACAGGTACTGTGACGATGTTATAATGGCCGTATAATAATCATGGCTATTTCGAGGAAACCTTAAATGGTATGAGAGGCAGGAGGATATTATGAGCAGATATATACCTGTTATCACCAAGGAATATAGCAGAAAGATCAGTGTAGACGATATAATTTATCTGGAACAGAGGCAGAGAAAGTTGGCAATAGTGACAGACGACGAGACGTATGTATGTTACGAGAGAATAGAAAATATCGAAAAGCAATTAGATGACAAATTTTATCACACGCTGAAGAAGTTAGTAGTCAATTTGGAAAAAGTTTCGGTGATGAGAGATCAGAAAGTCATATTTCAGAACGGC
>ULYF01017138.1_pt1 | contig 16061 bp, 7 predicted proteins | sample 1961941 | NCBI WGS metagenome assembly ULYF01 (sample SAMEA4835857, study PRJEB28245) | human gut metagenome | biome: gut microbiome; material: fecal sample | place: Denmark | collected 2008 | reverse complement strand
GTGCCCAAGTGGAAGGTACGATACAATGGCAGCCGGAGATAGATTTTACTTATCAGATAAATGGTGAATATGTAGAAATATTGTCTGAAACCGGATATGTTGATGAACCGGGAATGCCTCAGATTCCATATTGCGTGAAAACATTTCTTATACCTGTGAATACTCAGCCAGCAATACAGATAAAGTATGTAAATAGAAAGCTACAAAAAAAGGATATTTTATTATATCCGGTCCAACCGCCAATTCCTATTGGAGAAAGTATCTTATCATGGGTAGAGCCCAATAGTGATATTTATAACTCATCGAATCCTTTTCCAGGAAAGTATGCCGAAATTGTATCAGATAGGATGGATTTTGGTTACCATCTTGTAACGGTGAGATTTTATCCAATTGAGTATATTCCTAAACAGAGGGAACTGTATACTTGTGATATTGCTTATTCTTTAACTTTTTCGATGGCTAAAAAGTTAGCTTCTACTTCAATAATAGAAAAGCAATCGGAATACTTAAGTCAATTAGATGAGGACTATATTCGATCAATTATTGATAATAAGGAGATGTTGTCAGAGATTACTCCGAACATAAAAGCATCTTTCAGAAAAGGGCGTTTGGGCGCAATGGTAAGCGCAGCAGAAAAAAATGCTAATTCAGATGTGGATAATTATCTGCCGGAGTATCTGATTATAACGAATGAAACGTTGAAAGAGAAATTCCGGATATTGGCTGATTGGAAAACTAAAAAAGGGATACCTGCTATTATAGAAACAGTAGAGGAAATTTCTACCACATATACAGGAAGTGATATTCAAGAAAAAATTCGTAACTATTTGGTTGATGTTAAACGTAACTATGGTTCTATGTTCGTATTACTTGGAGGAGATACAAATGTTATACCCGCTCGTGTAAAGAAATCAAGAGATTCAGATAATAAAGATTGGGTTGCAGTTGATTTTTATTATACTTGTGTAGATAATGGAAACTGGAATAAGAATGGGAATAATATATATTATGAAGCTGATAAAATAGATTTTGAAGATAGTAAAGATTGGGGAGTATCATTTAAATTAGGAAGAGCCCCGGTGGAAACATTAGAAGAGGCAGAGATATTTGTCAATAAAGTAATTCATTATGAAAAAGCAGATTTAAATATTGATTATTCATATATAAATAATTCGGTAGCAGCTGACGCCTTTATTTCTAAAAACGAAAATACCGGTTATTTATCTAATGAAAAAAGAAGTGAAATTGCAAGTTTTTATTCTGAGACAAATCTGAATCGTTGGTTGATTTATGATCATTATAACTGTAAAAGTAATATTGCTACTTGTAGTAATAAACATAGTGTATATGAAGATCAGTCCGGTAAAGGAGAAGAATTGAATAAGGTCCATTTTGTAAGCGCTTTACAAAATGGTGGAAATTCGGGTTTAAACCATTTTCACCTTGTTTATCACATGGACCATTCTTCGCCGGAAGGAATGGGAACTTCTTCTAAGGATAAGAATGAATCAATATCCAATTGGGATGTGGATAATTTGAATAATGGATATTATTATCAAATAGTTATGTCGGGTGGCTGTTCGCCGGCAGACATAACAAAAGATTGCATAGCGGAACATTTTATAAATAATCCTCAAGGTGGAGCTGTTGCATTTATTGGTAATGCCGATACAGGCTGGGCAAATGAACATGTTCATTTAGGCCAATTTTTGTCTGAACTTTATAAAACGTCTGCTAATGCGACCAATAGATATGATTTGTCCATTCTTCATCAGAAGGCACTTGAAAATATTAAATATAAAAATCTTAAATTAGCTAATTGTGCTTTGCATCTTTTAGGTGATCCTGAAATGCAGGTATGGAGTGATGTTCCAAAAACGATGAATGTTACATTAATGCCTGCTTCCTTAACAACGGGTGAGAATATGATAATGGTAAACATAAATGGTTTACCACAAAATGAAACTGCCAGAATTTGCATTCATACTATTAATGTATCTGTACAGACATTGGGAGTTGTGAATATAACAGTCACTGCCCATAATTTCAGATCTGTGGAAAGAGATGTTCAAGTATCGCAAAATGGTAGTGAGTCTACTATTGCTGTTGAAGATCTAATTTACAATGATAAAGGAACTGGTGTAAGTATAGGAAATGGTGACGGACAATTGGATGCTGGGGAAACGATTGAATTGACTGTAAAATTGAGAAATACCGGAAACAGCGCATTAAATGGAGTAACAGCATCTTTAATAAGTACATCCGATGATATAGAGATCGTGAATGCTAATGCTACATTTGGGAATATTGCCGGTAATACTGCTGTGAGATCTGTCACTCCGTTCGTTTTCAAAATAAATAAAGATAGTGGTGAACATTTGAGAAATAACTCCAGTGGAATAAACTTGAATCTACAAATATCAGTAAATGGTGAAACTAAAATTCAACCGCTTAAGATAGATAATATTTATGCTCCTAAAATAGAAATAGGGAATCAAAAAATTACTTGGACGAGTAATGGAAACACTACAGTAGAAGCGGGTGAAACTGTGAAGATGAATATTGATTTAATGAATGTAGGACAGGCCGAAGCTACAGGACTGAAAGCTGTACTTATTTCGAATAATTTGCAGGTGTCATGTTCATCTACGCCAATCGTGTATCCTTCTATTGCCTTTTCTGAGACTAAAACAAATACAATTGCTTTTCAGTTCCAGACATCAAGCAGTTATGCGGGGATATTGAGTTTCACATTACAAGTAAGTAATGAGTATGGAAGGACTTGGAACTTTCCAGTAAATCCATTGTCAAGACCCTCTGTGATTAAAACATCGACTCTTGATTTTCAGCCTTATGCTTCTTCTATCAATGTGTATTGGACACCTGTCAAGGAGGTGGCCGGATATAATATATACCGTAGTGACAATGGAGAAAATGGCATTTATCGGAGATTGAATAGATTTCCATTGAAGGCTGCATATTATTTAGATGATAGCCTTGCCGAACGAACATTGTATTATTATAAGGTTGCAGCAATTTCAACAAACGGAAATGAAAGTGAATGGAGTGCGGCTTACCGGACATGGACTTCTTATCCGGTTGTTAGTCCATTCCCCAAAAGATTAGCTACCGGTGTTTATTCATCTGTATCTTGTCCAAATATTGCAGATGTGGATAATGACGGCAAACAAGAGATATTCTGGATCTATGAAGATCGGTATGATACTCATACAAGTTACATAATGGGATTTCGTCCTTCGGGCGAAGAGTTATATGATATCGATGGAAATGTGACCACGGTAAGTGGCTTTGTGAAAACACCAACAATGTTGACAGGGCAAGTGGCTTTTGGAGATTTGTCCGGAAATGGGGAACAAAATATAGTAGCATCTACTTGGGAAGATGATAAAAAATATCAGGAAAAAAGAGCAGTCTATTGTTATTCTCCGTTTGATAGGGATGGGGACCATAAACCTGATTTGTTGTGGGAAAAGCGAATTCCTTATTCAATGTTTCAAAGTCCGGTCATTGCCAATTTGGATGGTAGTGCCGATGGTACAATGGAGGTTATTGTAAAATCGCATCAAACTTCTGATATTTTTATTTTAGATCATGACGGAAATGAAGTGAGACGTTTGAATCCTAATGTTCATATTACGACTGGAAAAGACCATAATTATTCAGCATTAACAGTGGCTGATTTGGATAATGACGGTAAGATGGAAATCATAGCTTCGTATGATTCTTTAGGAATTTATATTTGGCGGCAGGATGGAACTCCTTTTACGACGAATCCGTTTTGGGGAGCAGGAATTCCCAGATTAGCTTCTGCTCCGGTGGTGTGCGATTTAAATGAAGATGGTAAAAAGGAGATATTGTTTTCTCAACGGCAAATGGCAGAAAGTAAGGTATTTGCTATTAGTTTGGATGGGGATAAAACAGTTGCAGGGTGGGATGGAAGTCAGACAATTCCATATACAGTCAATGCTGTTGGATCTACTTTAGATCATACTTTATCAGTGGGTGATATAAACAATGACGGGCACTTGGAGGTGGTTATATTGGGGCATGAAACGGTAAAAGCATGGACACATGCAGGGAAGCTTATTTTTAGCAAATCGATTAAAGGCTTATTTCCACAAGAAAATTATGCGTCTAATATGAATACTCCAATTTTGGCCGATGTGGATGGAGATGCTGTACCTGATATTGTATTCTGTTGTAACAATTATATTTATGCTTTACATAATGACGGTAGTGATATAATCGGATTTCCGATAATATCGGATGAGAAATTTTTAGATACTCCTTGTGTGGCAGATATTGATAATGATGGTAAAAGCGAGTTAATAGCCGGTAATGAACATGAATTGTATGTCTGGAAAACCGATGGTGTTCCTACGGCCATAGAGTGGGGTGTTAAGCGTGGGAATCCACAGAATACGAATGAATATTTCCCAACCGTTTGTCGACCAACACTGATAAATTCCAATGAAGTATGGGACGGGGAATCACTCTGCGGAAATGTAGTGTTGCAGTCGGGACGATTACTTATTCCTGCCGGTAAAACGATGGTGCTGAATAAAACTTCTTCTGTGATCGTCCGTTCCGGTGCTGTGCTTGAAGTAGATGGTGGAAGTATTTTGAATGCAAGGCTTGTCGTGCAAAAAGGCGGTACGGTCATCGTCAAGAACAATGGTTTAATCAAGTTACGAGCAGGCTCCGACTTTGACATGGAAAAAGGGGCTATACTTGATTTCTCTTTTGGAGCAATTGACATACCTTGATAAAAGAACAGAATCAGCAGTAGGATAAATATAATTAAGAGATGAACCACAAACACTACCGGTTCATCTCTTAATTTTTACTTATCCCGTCTTTTTCCGTGAAATACTTATGCGTTCAGCGCCTGCTCTATATCGGCAATGATATCTTCGGCATTCTCGATGCCTACACTGAAACGGATGAGGTCGGGGCGAACTCCGGCTTCCATCAGTTGCTCGTCTGTCAATTGCCGGTGAGTATGGCTGGCAGGATGCAGTACACAGGTACGTGCATCGGCTACATGCGTAACGATGGCAGCTAATTTCAGCGAATCCATGAATTTAATAGATACGTCGCGTCCGCCTTTCAGACCGAAGGAGATGACACCGCAGGAACCGTTCGGAAGGTATTTCTGAGCCAGTTCATAATATTTATTACCCGGAAGGCCGCAATAGTTTACCCATGCCACCCGGTCGTCATTCGACAGGTATTCGGCCACTTTCTGTGCATTACGGCAATGTTGAGGCATGCGAAGGTGAAGTGTCTCCAATCCTAAATTGAGCAGGAAAGCATTTTGCGGGCTTTGTATACTGCCGAGGTCACGCATCAGTTGGGCAGTTGCTTTGGTGATATAGGCCATTTTACCGAATGCCTTGGTATAGGTCAGTCCATGATAAGATTCGTCCGGAGTACACAATCCGGGGAATTTATCGGCATGGGCATCCCAATCGAAATTGCCGCTATCGACAATACAGCCGCCTACACTCGTGGCATGTCCGTCCATGTATTTGGTGGTGGAATGTACCACGATGTCTGCTCCCCATTCAAAAGGACGGCAGTTGATCGGAGTAGGGAAAGTATTGTCTACGATCAGAGGTACACCGTGATTGTGAGCTATGCGGGCAAACTTTTCAATGTCGAGCACTTCAAGAGAGGGATTCGAGATGGTTTCGCCGAACAGGGCTTTCGTGTTCGGGCGGAAAGCAGCCGAAATCTCTTCTTCGCTGGCATCAGGACTGATAAAGGTAACATCGATACCGAGCTTTTTCAGCGTTACACCGAAGAGGTTGAATGTGCCGCCATAGATGGCTGAAGAACACACGAAGTGATCGCCTGCCTGACAGATATTGAATATGGCATAGAAATTGGCTGCCTGGCCACTGGATGTCAACATTGCTCCTACACCTCCTTCAAGAGCGGCTATCTTGGCAGCCACTGCATCGTTGGTGGGGTTTTGCAAACGGGTATAGAAATATCCACTGTCTTCAAGGTCGAAAAGACGGGCCATCTGCTCGCTGGTTTCATATTTGAAAGTAGTACTCTGATAAATGGGCAGCACACGGGGCTCACCCTTTTTAGGAGTCCATCCTGCTTGTACACACAGGGTTTCGGGCTTGAATTGTTTTGCCATAATTGTTATTGTAGTTACAGTTTTATTTCTTTAAAAAGTTATATCGATGCAAAAGTAGAGAAAATAATTGGTTTAAAACATTATCTTTGCGAGTGAAATATATAATAATGTACCAATGTGCTAATATGCCAATGTGCCAATTAAGAATGGGGACAATTGAATAATATAGCAATGAAACGGAATATATGGATCATTTGGCGCAGCTGATTGGTGCATTGGTATATTCTTTAATTTGTGCATTTGCCTATTAGTACATTGATTCATTGTCTATTATTTCATTCTTTCAATTGGCACATTGGCATATTAGCACATTATTTAATTGGCACATTGGCATATTAGCATATTGGCACATTATTTAATTGGCACATTATTTTATTATGAATAAATATTGTATTCTTCTGTTTTTCTGCTTTTTGTTTTCTGTATCTGCTTTGTGGGGGCAGCAGAAGGCGACTCCGAAACCCGGTGAAGGTATTTCTACTTTCCTGTTGCGGCACAATCGTGCACCGAAGAAGTATTATGACGATTTTATCAAATTGAATGAGGCTAAATTAGGAAAGGGGCAGACATTAAAGTTGGGAGTGACTTATTTGATTCCTCCTGTGAAAAAAAAGGTTCCGGCTTCTGTAACGACTGCCGGAAGCGCTGCCAAGAAAGAAAATACAGGAAAAAAACAACCGCCCCGGAAGACGGAAAGAAATGAGCCGCTTTTTGGAAAACTTCTGGCAAATGTGAAGGTGACTTCCAACCGGCTGGCAGGGGCGTGCTTTTATGTAGTCAGTGGGCATGGCGGCCCCGATCCCGGAGCTATCGGAAGAGTGGGAAAGCACGAACTGCATGAAGATGAATATGCCTATGATATTGCTTTGAGATTGGCACGTAACCTGATGCAGGAAGGGGCGGAAGTACATATCATCATTCAGGATGCAAAGGATGGTATTCGTGATGCTGCCTATCTGTCAAACAGTAAGCGCGAAACCTGTATGGGTGCTCCCATTCCCTTGAATCAGGTACAGCGTCTTCAGCAACGTTGTGATAAGATCAATGCTCTGTATCGTAATGACCGGAAAAAGTATAAATATTGCCGTGCCATTTTTATCCATGTCGATAGTCGCAGCAAGGGCAAGCAGACCGATGTGTTTTTTTATCATTCCAACCGAAGGGCGGAAAGTAAGAAACTGGCAAACAAGATGAAAGACACTTTTGAGTCAAAGTATGGCAAACACCAGCCCAATCGTGGTTTTACGGGTACGGTGAGCGGACGGAATCTGTATGTATTGACACGTGCTACCCCTGTATCTGTGTTTGTGGAACTGGGAAATATTCAAAATTCACTCGATCAAAAAAGACTGGTGATACCTTCTAACCGACAGGCACTTGCGAATTGGCTGATGGAGGGTTTTCTGAAAGATTATAAAGGGATGTGAATATAACAAGAACGGATAACCGTACTGTGAGAATAAGTTCTATATTTGTCCGGAAATGCAAAGTAAGAACCTAAAAACTCACCTTACATGAATCAACTCTCTTTTGTCGATACATATCGGACTTGTCCTTACATCCTTACCGAAGGAGCTATTGTAGAGCGTTTACGCCATGAATTTCATATTCCTTTGGACGAAGATCTTGTCCATGCCGCTTTGATTTATGACGATGCTCATCGTGATACGCTGGCAGGTCTTTACAAGCAATACATCGATATTGCCGCCGGTCACGATTTGCCTCTGATGCTGATGACACCCACCCGCAGGGCAAATGTCGAAAATATTGCTGTTTCTGCTTATCGGAACCGGAGTGTCATTCCCGATAATGTCCGTTTTCTTTTGCAACTGCGCGCATCGGCCCTTTCACCTGTTTATATCGGTGGTCTGGCAGGTTGTCGCGGTGATGCTTATGATGGTCGCTATCATTTTTCCGTAGAAGAGGCGATGCAGTTTCATTATCCTACGGTTCGTGCAATGGCTGAAGCGGGAGTCGATTTTCTGTTTGCAGGTATTATGCCCCAGCTTACCGAAACGATCGGCATGGCCAATGCAATGGCGGCAACCGGTTTGCCTTATATTATCAGCTTTATGGTTCGGCGCGACGGACGGCTGATGGATGGCACTTTTATTCATGATGCCATCGATACCGTAGATAAAGAGACGACCACCCGTCCTTTGTGCTATATGGCAAACTGTGTACATCCCGATGTTTTGCATCAGGCATTATCACATCCGAGGAATGATACTTTTTTAGTTCGCGAACGCTTTCGGGGTATCCAGGCCAATGCTTCCGCGTTGAGTCCCGAAGAATTGAATGGCCGTACCGATTTACTTTCTTCTTCTCCCGATGAACTGTCTGACAGATTGATGACCCTGTTATGGGATTTCCCGTTGAAGATATGTGGCGGATGTTGTGGTACGAATGAGCAGCATCTTCGGAATTTTGCAGAGATGCTGACTTTGAATAGTGTGCCGATATGCTAATGAAAGAATGAAGAAATGAATAATTAAAGAATGAAAAATTAAAGAATAATCTGTCAATTGGTTGTGTAGAAAAGATATTGGATATATTTCCTACGTTTTACACATTAACAATTATAGCTTCGTTTTCATTCTTTAATTATTCATTCTTTCATTTTTTTATAATCAAAGCGGCATATTGCCGTGTTTTTTCGGCGGATTGGTCTGCATCTTGTTTTCTGTCATGTCTAATGCTTGGATCAAGCGCTTACGGGTCTGTTTCGGCAAGATGATTTCATCGATAAAACCAAGTTCGGCGGCTTGATACGGAGTGGCAAATTTCTCTTTGTATGCTTCCAGTTCTTTGGCTTTGGTTTCTGCATCTGCTTTGCGGAACAGGATGTTTACAGCACCTTCGGCTCCCATTACGGCAATTTCTGCATTGGGATAGGCAAAATTTACATCAGCTCCGGTCTGTTTGGAGTTCATTACGATATAAGCGCCGCCATAAGCTTTGCGGGTGATTACTGTGATTTTGGGCACAGTGGCTTCTGCAAATGCATATACGATTTTTGCTCCGTGACGGATAATGCCGTTGTTCTCTTGAGTATATCCCGGCAGGAAGCCCGGAACGTCTTCAAATGTTATCAACGGTATGTTGAAACAATCGCAGAAACGGATAAAACGGCTTGCCTTGTCGCTGGCATCGATATCGAGCACTCCCGCCAGATAAGCCGGCTGATTGGCAACAATGCCTACCGAACGTCCACCCAGACGGGCGAATCCGATAATGATATTTTTGGCAAAGTAGGGCATTACTTCAAAGAAATATCCATTGTCTACCACGCGTTCGATGATCTCTTTCATGTCATAGGGAACATTCGGATCTGTAGGGACGATGGTATTCAGAGACTCGTCTTCACGATTGATTTCATCTGTACAAGGTTGCTTGCGTGTCTCGTCCATATTGTTTTGTGGCAGGAAAGAGAGCAATTCGCGGATGGACATCAGCAGTTCTTCTTCGCTATTGGCCATGAAGTGGGTCACACCGCTTTTGCTGCTATGCGTCATGGCACCGCCCAATTCTTCCTTGCTTACTTCTTCATGGATAACGGTTTTTACTACATCCGGTCCGGTAACGAACATATGACTTTTCTCTTTTACCATAAAGATGAAGTCTGTCAGTGCCGGAGAGTAGCAGGCACCTCCTGCACAAGGGCCGAGAATGGCGGAGATTTGCGGAATTACTCCACTTGCGATCGTATTCTGGTAGAATATATCGGCATAGCCTGAAAGACTCTCGATGCCTTCCTGAATACGTGCGCCTCCCGAATCATTCAAGGCAATGATCGGTGCACCGTTCTTGAGAGCCAACTGTTGCACCTTTACGATTTTTCTTGCGTTGGATGCCGACAGAGAACCGCCGTATACGGTGAAATCGTATGCATATACGAATACCTGGCGTCCGTCTATCTTTCCGTAGCCCGAAACAACTCCGTCTCCCGGAATCTTATTCTTGTCCATGCCATAGTTGGTACAACGGTGCACCATCAGTTTGTCCAGTTCCACAAACGTGCCTTTGTCCAGCAGCATGTCGATCCGTTCACGGGCGGTCATTTTCCCGCTTTCATGCTGTTTCTCTATCTTGTCGATGCCTCCACCGAGGGAAGCCATACGGTCACGCTCTTCGAACGTGGCATATGCTTTATTCATTTCCTCCATTATTCTATTGTTTCAAGGGTTATCAATGTCTGGTCACCGGTGATGTTGTCACCTTCTTGTACCAGAATTTCTTTAATGCGGCAATCTGAAGTCACTTTGTAATTGCTCTGCATTTTCATGGCTTCGATGACGATGGCTGTTTCGCCGGCTTTCATTTTTTGTCCTGCAGTAACAGGGATTTTTACCACCTTTCCCGGCATTGGCGAGGTGATGCGGTCATTTTGTTCCTCTTCCCCTTTTTTACGCATGCGCAGGTATTTGGCCTGGCTGTCTACGATGTCGATGTTGAAGCTGCTGTAGTGTGTATTCACTTTGTAGCTTTTTCCGTTATCGCTGCGAATCAGTTGGGCATTGGCACTGCGGCCGTCCATAAGGATGTTGCAGGTTCCGTTTTCCGCCATGACGACATCGGCTTCAAACGTTTTTCCGTCAATGGTGAGTACCACCTTGTTATCTTGTTTGCTGACCAGTTCTATTTCGGCCACGCGGTTTCCTATATGAATTTCCATAATTGATGTTATTTATATTCTGAGCACCCCTTTATGCAATCCGAACTCTTTCCACTTGCTGATCGGACGGTTGTCGGCTGCCAGTCCACTGTTGTTCTCTTCAAGGTTCATCAGATAGTCCATGTATGCGGCAATCATGGCAATGTTTTCGGCGCGTTCGCTGGTGCGGGTGATGCTTTGTTGCAGCAATTCTCCGTTTTTTGCAATGAATCCCGTGTTGTAGTTTCCTTCTACAAAATCCGGGGTATCCATGATGGCACGCAGGTAGCTGATGTTGTTTTTTACGCCGGTCAGTTTATATTCGTGAAGCACACGGCGCATACGTTCGATGGCATATTCGCGTGTCGTAGCCCATACAATCAGTTTACCGATCATCGGGTCGTAATATATCGGAATCTCATAGCCTTCGTATACGTAACTGTCGATACGTACGCCGATGCCGTTCGGCTCGGTAATTTGCTTGATAACACCCGGACTGGGCATGAAATTCATTTCCGTGTCTTCTGCACAGATACGGCATTCGATGGCATGTCCGCGCTGTCTGATATCCTCTTGTTTTAATTGCATCACCTGTCCGTCGGCCACTTTAATCTGCTCTTTTACGAGGTCCACACCGATTACTTCTTCGGTAATCGGGTGCTCCACCTGCAGGCGGGTATTCATTTCCAGGAAATAATAATTGCGATGTTTATCGACAAGGAATTCAATAGTGCCCGCACCGATGTAGTTTACGGCTTTGGCGGCAGCTACTGCTTTTTCACCCATATCCTTACGGAGCTCCGGAGTAATGAACACCGAAGGGCTCTCTTCTACTATTTTCTGATTGCGGCGCTGAACCGAACATTCGCGTTCGCAGAGGTGAATTACATTGCCATGTTTGTCGCCCAATATTTGGAACTCGATATGATGCGGTTCTTCTACGAATTTCTCCAGATATACCGTATCGTCTCCGAATGAAGAAAGCGATTCGCTCTTTGCCGTGGTATAAGCTTCTTCCACTTCGCCGGCGTTATGAATGAGTCGCATGCCTTTGCCACCGCCACCCATCGATGCTTTCAGCATGACCGGATAACCGATCTTGTTACACAATTCTACGGCTTCTTCCACGCTTTTCAAGTTCTCCTGTGTTCCCGGAACTACCGGTACACCCGCTTCTGTCATTTTGATACGGGCGGATATTTTGTCTCCCATTGCTTCCATGGTTTCCGGTTCCGGACCGATGAAAATAATGCCTTCTTCGCGGCAGCGACGGGCAAATGTTGCATTCTCGGACAGGAAACCGTATCCGGGATGGATCGCGTCTGCATGGCATGATTTGGCCACTTCGATGATTTTTTCTATATTCAGATAACTCTCTTTGGATGCGGCCGGGCCGGTGCAGTAAGCTTCATCGGCATAGAGCACATGCTTTGCGGTGCGGTCTGCCTCTGAGAAAACAGCGATACTCGTTATTTCCATCTCCCGGCAGGAGCGCATTACCCTCACGGCAATTTCTCCGCGATTGGCAACTAAGATTCTTTTTATCATATTCATTTCTCAATTAAATGCATATATTAGTGCTTTTCCACCCTGCGGATACACTCCACCCGATGAAACACAGTATTTTTACGATTTGGGGCTTAACAGCGATACTTTCCTTTCTAACCCACGAGACAGGAAAATATATATCCGAATGGCAGGTCTTCTGACTGACTCTCATCTTACAAGCCTTCCCGATGGATTTTTCACCTCCATCAGTGGCACGAATCCGGTTAATTTGTAAGATGTTTCACAGAGCTTCACAGCAGCGGGACTGTCCGGGAGTTACACCCGATTCCCTTTTAATCTTCCTCCGTTGACCACGGATTTCAAACCAATTCGGGCGCAAATATAGAAAATTATTGAATAAAGCGAATCTTTTTTGCACGAAAGTTTGCTTTTTGTGCAATCCGAACTGTGAAAGCATAAGGTCCGGACGTCTGAAATGCCATCTTTTCAATGGCAGGCTTCTATTGACTGATTATACCAGTCGTAAATCATATTTATGTTTAAAAACCTTACAATGCCGGTATTTGTTGGCTGAAGAAACTTTATAGAAAAAGGTTATTATTCTTAAAGTTGAGATTATACAGGTTCTGCTGTCGGATTGTGTATTGTCAATCCGCCGTCTGCTATAATTGTCTGGCCGGTGATGTAACGTGCATCATCTGAAGCAAGAAAGGCAATGGTTGCAGCGATGTCCTGCGGTTCTCCTAAATAGGGAGTTGCACATTGGCTGAGGAAAATGTTCCGTACATCTTCATTCAAATTGTTTAAAGCGGCAGGTGTGAGAACCAATCCCGGGGCTACAGCATTGCAACGGATATTTTTCTTGCCTGTCTGGGTTGCAATATATTTGGTAAGATTGATAACTCCTGCTTTGCTGGCACCGTAAAGCGTACCGTTTGAATCGGCTGTAATACCGCTGATGGAAGCCACATTGACAATGTTACCACCGCCATGTGTTTTCATTACGGGAATGACTAACTGTGAGAGATACATGGTACAGGAAAGGTTTAAATGAAAGGCTTCATCAAAATAGTCTATGTCCAGCTTTTCGATGCTTGTATCTCGTTTCGGGTCGGTTCCACCGACATTGTTTATCAGAATATCGATCTGCCCGTATTCTTTTATAGCAAAAGCAATCAGCTCTTTACAACTTTGTAATTCCGTGGCTGAGAAATAAACGGAACGTACATCTGCTCCTGAAAGAGTCAGTTCGGCAGCAAGTTTGTCTGCCCTTTCTTTTGAGTAATCTGCAATAACAACTTTACCGCCTTCGGAGACGATACGACGGGTGGTTGCTTCGCCTATACCACCGGCAGCACCGGTAATAACAGCTACTTTATTTTCAAATCTGTTCATATGGAATGTTTTTGGGTATTGTTACATTCAAAACAATATGGAAATGGAAAAGATTACTGCTTTAATTTCTCTTTAATATGATTTCCATTTTTTGTATTAAAATAAATATTTATATATTCGCACCATATACAACATCATAAAAGCAACACCGAAGATGAAACCTGCATACAAGAAACTTGAATTTGGAAGTTTTGCAGAAATAGAAGTCTATAAAGCATTTAGCAGTTTAATCGGTTCTGATGAAACGATAGAACGGGAGAAATTTATGTTTGCTGGGGGAACCAGAGGCTATTACGCTGACATTGTACTCCCTCATGGATGTAAAAGACTGAAAATGCCTCCAAAAACAATTGTGGAAATCAAAGGTACTTTACTGTTTGACACGATACATCGATATCTGGAAATGTATAAGACGAATAAAACGGATTGGGGTGTTTCTGCTTTTTGTATCGTTTATATCAATAGCCATGTTCCAGATGAATTTATTGCAAAATATGACAACAAAGATTTTAGAATTATATCTTTAAATGAGATACTTTGTTCATCTGATACCAACGCTGATACGGTTGAAGAGTTCCATGAAGAATGGGAAGATGAACGTGATAATCTGATAACAAAAGCTCGTGATAAGTTTTCCATTGGAAAGAATACATTGTTTCTTGGAGCGGGAGTCAGCATTGATGCCGGCCTTCCGACATGGGATGAATTGTTGAAAAAGATGTTGCATAAATACAAAAGGCGGAAACACAATATAGGCAGAGGTGATTATAAACGTGTCGAAAAAGTGTGTGCAGGTTCATCTATAATAACTGCACGGTATATCAGAACAGGGTTGGGAGTTTCCACATCTGATAAAGAGTTTGATAACATGATTCATTCTATTTTGTATAAGAAGGTCAATCAATCACAGTTGATTAATGAGATAACTAATATGGTGGTGAGTAACAAAGTAGAAAGTGTTGTAACTTATAATTATGATGACTTGATAGAAATAGAATTATCAAAAAAAGGTGTTCCTAATTTTTCTGTTTTTGGGGGTAATAGGGCTTTGTATGGAGAACTTCCTGTATATCATGTGCACGGTATAGTCACGATGGATGCAAAAAGCGGAATATATTCTACTCCTGTTTTGTCCGAAGAAGATTATCATAATATTTACAAAGAAGCATTTCATTGGTCGAATATTGAGCAGTTACATGCGTTGGACAGGACAACGTGCTTTTTTATAGGATTTTCCATGAGCGATCCGAACCTGCGAAGATTGTTGGAAATTTCGCAAAGTAAAGGAGACGGTGGAAAAAATCACTATGTTTTTCTTCGTAGAAGCAATTTTTCTAATGATAGTAATAGAGATATGGAAAATCTTACTATTCTAAAAAATATGATGAACGACTTAGGACTGAATGTAATTTGGTTTAAGGATTTTAATGAACTTCCTCAATTACTAAAAAGAATTTATTAATTCTGCCATTTGCTCGCTTTTCTGCAAAAAGTAGTACGGGGCATTCACTGGGCTTTCAATATGAAATGTGAATGATTATGTTAAATGTTAACTTTTGGAATGCAAAATGTTAATAGAAGGGTTGCAGCATTAAACCATGTTATAATATAGCTTGTATGGGCTCTTAAATTTGCTAATGATGGAAAAGGCAGTATCTTTGTACTGTGTTTTTTTCATAAGTATTAGATTTAAGGTTAACAAGGATTGGTTGCGCGTGATGCGTAGCCATTTTTTGTTTATCAGAATCTATATCCCAGTCCGATTCTGAATGTCGGGTATATTCCCGAATACCCATTGGATGACCCGAAGTAGCCGACTCCTCCTGCCAGGTCGAATAGAAAATGTTTCCACACCCGGCGGAATCCCCAGTACGGAGTGACATTATATATATGTGCAGCTTCCCAGCCACTTGTGATTGCTATTGGAAAAGAATATCCCAAGTTTACGGATAGGTATCCTCCGGAGTTTCCAAAAGTACGTTTGTTTTTCCGGTGTCTTTTTTGCAGGTTATAATAGAAACGCGGTTCGACAGATATATTTCCGCTTATCAGATGGTAGTCTTTGGTTGTGATGTAGATTTCGTTGAGTGAGTTTACGTCCAGACCTAACATCCACCCGTAGGTATACGAACTTCCTGCACTGAAAAGTACTGTTCCGCGAGGAGAGAAAGCATATTCGTAGCTATATGCCAATCCAATGCCGTTTAGCTCAATACTATGACCGGATGTGGTTTGGTTTTGGATGGATTTATCATTGATCTTTCCGTCGGAAGATTCTGCATACGTGGGGCGGCCAGCCAGCGAGAAAAACAAGATAATGAAAGATAC
>ULYF01006226.1_pt1 | contig 16061 bp, 9 predicted proteins | sample 1961941 | NCBI WGS metagenome assembly ULYF01 (sample SAMEA4835857, study PRJEB28245) | human gut metagenome | biome: gut microbiome; material: fecal sample | place: Denmark | collected 2008 | reverse complement strand
AATCGGACTCCAACGGATAGGCGTTATTATACTTACGACCAATATCTTCAATTCAAAGGTATAAATACAGAGAATGATGATCGACAAGTTGTTATTTATGCAAGAGTTTCTACAAGAGATCAAAAGGATGATCTACAGGATCAAGTATCATTTTTACGTCAATTCTGTAATGCCAGAGGAATGATTGTAGACCAATGTATTGAAGATTATGGAAGTGGTTTAAACTATAATCGCAAAAAGTGGAATCAGTTATTAGATGAAGTAATGGACCAAAAGATTAAAACCATCATAGTTACACATAAAGACAGATTTATCAGATTTGGATATGATTGGTTTGAAAGATTCTGTATGAAGTTCAACACAACTATCATGATAGTGAACAATGAAGAACTATCACCGCAAGAAGAACTTGTACAGGATATTGCATCTATACTCCATGTTTTTTCCTGTAGATTATATGGGCTTCGTAAGTATAAAAAACAAATAGAAAAGGATGAGGACATTGCTAAAGAGCTTCAAGACGGAAATAAATCCGACAGAGGAACAGAAAGTTAAGATCCGTAAAACAATAGGAACTTGTAGATATATTTACAACTTCTATCTCGCTCATAACAAAGAACTTCATGACAATGGAGAAAAGTTTAAGAGTGGTAAAAGTTTTAGTGTCTGGCTGAACAATGAGTATCTTCCCCAAAATCCGGATAAGTTATGGATCAAGGAAGTTAGTTCAAAATCTGTAAAGCATTCAATCGAAAATGGTTGTGTCGCATTTACCAGATTTTTCAAACATCAAAGCGCTTTTCCTAATTTTAAAAAGAAAGGAAGATCAGATGTGAAGATGTATTTCGTAAAGAATAATCCAAAGGATTGCCGATGCGAAAGACACAGGATCAATATTCCATCACTTGGTTGGGTCCGTATGAAAGAAAAAGGATACTTTCCTACTACCAAAGACGGGTATGTGATCAAAAGCGGTCATGTTTCAATAAAAGCTGACAGATACTATGTTTCAGTTCTTATAGAGATCCCAAATAACAAGATAGCCAATAATTCCAATAAAGGAATTGGAATTGACCTTGGGCTAAAAGATTTTGCCATCGTTTCAAATGGAAAGACCTACAAGAACATCAACAGATCAACAAGAATAAAGAAACTTGAAAAACAGCTGATCCGGGAACAGAGAAGTCTTTCCCGAAAGTATGAAAATTTAAAGAAAGGAGAGTCCACTCAAAGAGCAAATATACAGAAACAAAGGCTTAAGGTACAAAAACTTCATCATAAAATGGATAATATCCGTACAGATTACATGAACAAGACAATCGCTGAGATAGTGAAAACAAAACCATCTTACATAGCGATTGAAGACTTAAATGTAAAAGGAATGATGAAAAACAGGTGTCTTTCAAAAGCTGTTGCATCTCAGAAGTTTTATGAATTTAGAGCAAGGCTAAAAGCCAAGTGTGATGAAAACGGCATTGAATTAAGAATAGTGGATAGATTTTATCCATCTTCAAAGACTTGCCATCATTGTGGTTCTGTCAAAAAAAATTTAAAGCTTTCAGATAGAATTTATCGATGTGAATGTGGCTATGTTGCAGATAGGGATTTCAATGCAGCACTAAATTTGAAAGATGCTAAAACTTACAAGATTGCATAATTAAAAGCAAATGTAAGTATGTACCGAAGGCTATTTCGGGAATTAACGACTGTGGAGTGTACAAGAACCTGTGAGTAGCGTATTACTTGTAATCGCCAAAGCATACACAATGAAGCAGTAAGAAGTATTCGTGAGAACTTCAATTTCTCGATGTGTTTGGATATATTTAAACACATTTTGAGTGGCAGCTGGATCTATGGCAAAGTTAAATATTCCAGTAGGAGTTTCGGATTTTGCAGAACTTCGCAGCAATGGATATTACTATGTAGATAAATCGGGTCTGATCCGTGAAATGTTGACTTCATCGGCAGCTAAAGTGACGCTTATCACGCGACCAAGACGGTTTGGAAAAACCCTTGGTATGAGTATGCTGGAAAATTTTTTTAATATTCGGAAAAACAGTGAAAAACTATTTGAGAATCTGGAAATTTCAGGAAACAGAGAATTGTGTGATCAATGGATGAATCAGTGGCCAGTTATATTTTTTTCTTTAAAGGATATAGATGGTCTGGATTTTCAAAGCGCATATGATCGTCTGGTGGTCCAGCTTTCTAATCTTTGTAAGATGCATGTATATCTTTTACAGAGTGAGGCAATCGATCCGGATGATAAGAAAGTATTTCTGGAATTGAAAGCAGGAACGGCCAGTGAAGCACAGGTCGGTTTTTCTTTAAATACATTAATGCGTATGATGGAGTCTTATTATCGGAAGCCAGTTATTCTTTTACTGGATGAATACGATGTTCCACTGGCAAAAGCAAGCAGTAACGGGTATTATAAAGAAATGCTGTCTGTGATCAAAGGAATGATGAGTACAGCGTTGAAGGACAATCAATTTTTAAAATTTGCGATTATTACGGGCTGTCTTAAAATTGCCAAGGAAAGCATTTTTACTGGAACCAATAATCTGGTTTCTGATACGATCACAGATACCCGGTTAAATGAATATTTTGGATTTATTCAAAAAGATGTAGAGCAGATCCTGAGGGATGCCGGGAGCATAGATCATCTGGAACGTGTAAAAAGCTGGTATGATGGTTATCATTTTGGGCGGATGGATGTATATTGTCCATGGGATGTAATGAATTATATCAGGGATATACAGAGAGATTCAGATACGAGGCCAAAAAGTTATTGGATGAACACAAGTGATAATGGAATTATTCGTTCCTTTATCGATATTGCAGGCAGTAATATTACAAAAAAACTGGAAACATTATTGAATGGTGGGTATATTTTACAGCGTATAGATGAGAATCTGACTTATGATTATCTTCATTCATCAGAGGACAATCTGTGGAGCATCCTTTATCTTACCGGTTATCTTACCAGTATACGGGAAAATGAATTGAAAGAGAAACTTCCAGATGGGATTTCTGCACTTATGATACCAAATGCAGAAATACGGGAAATATTTGAAACAACAGTGATCCAATGGTTTGATGACAGCGCAAAAGCATGGGACAGGAAAAAAATGTTTTCGGCAGTGTGGAAGGGTGACAGCAGGACAGTAATGGAAGAAATGAACCGGCTTTTGCGAAAAACCATCAGCTATCATGATTACAGGGAAGACTTTTATCATGCTTTTCTTGCAGGTATTTTTGCAGGGGCGGGTTATGTGGTAGAATCCAATAAAGAACATGGAGAAGGCCGCAGTGATGTGGTGGTTTATGATCCTGAGGAAGGCCGTGTGGCTATTTTTGAGGCTAAATATTCAAAAACGCTGGAAACTATGGATACAGACTGTCAAAAAGCATTAGATCAGATCAATGAAAAAATGTATGCAAAAGAATATGAAGATGATTTTGATCACATTTTGTGCTATGGTGTTTCCTTTTTTAAGAAACGCTGCTGTATAAAACTGAAAGATGCTAAAGTTTGAAAAAAGAGTACATTAAATTAGCAAAGGGGAAAAATCAAATATGATCCGTTTACACAATGATTATAACCGTGGTGCATGCGAAAAGATATTAGAGAAACTGGCACAGATCAATGGGGAAAGCTATGATGGATATGGGGAAGATACATGGTGTGAGAAGGCGGCTAAGCTGATCCGGGAAAAATGTAAGGCACCGGAAGCTGCTATCCACTTTTTACCGGGAGCTACACAGGCTAACTTCATTGTCCACGCGGCAGCTTTAAGCCCTATCCAGAGTGTGATCTGTCCGGACAGCGGTCATGTATATGCACATGAAGCTGGTTCCATTGAAAATACCGGACACAAGCTGGTGCCTCTTCCTTCAACAGACGGAAAGATCAGCGCAGAGCAGATCCGGGAAGTGGCAGCTTCTTATTACAATAGCGGTGAGCCTAATTATATCTGCGAACCTAAGATGGTATACATTTCATTTCCTACAGAATGGGGAACCATTTATTCAGAGCAGGAATTAAGAGAGATCCGCAAAGTCTGCGATGAGTACGAAATGTACCTGTTTGCAGACGGAGCCAGACTGGGCTATGGCCTTGGTTCTGTGAAAAATGACCTGACACTGGAAAAAATGGCAGAACTGACGGATGTATTTTACATTGGAGGGACCAAGTGCGGCGCTTTATTTGGCGAGGCACTGGTGATCACAAACAAGAAGCTGGCGCGGAAGTTCCGTACTTATATGAAACAGAACGGAGCCGTTCTGGCAAAAGGATGGCTTCTTGGGATGCAGTTTTGTGCCCTGTTAGAGGATGATACTTACGAAAAAATGACAGCCCAGGCAGATGCCTATGCTTTGGAGATCAAGGCTGCATTTAAAGAAAAAGGGATCCGGGAATATGTGGACAGCTATACCAACCAGTTGTTTGTGATCCTGACAGAAGAACAGGCAGAGGTACTGGGAAAAGAATATACCTTTGAACACCAGCAGGATCTGGCTGATGGAAGTAAGGTAGTCCGTTTCTGTACCAGCTGGGCCACAACCGAAGCAGAGAAAGATCAGCTGATCCGGGACATCCGGGCATTATAATATTTACACCCCTAAAATAAGCAATAGAAAGTAAGTAATATAAAAGATGGGAATTCTGTAAAAAGATGATTTTACAGGGTTCCCATTTTCACGTTATTATTGTATTTTCTCATGTAAAATGTGTCTATCTGCTCAGAAATAGTATGAAACAAAGCTATTTTATGCTATACTAAACCCTAAAGTGGAAAACTATGCGATAGAGATGGAGAAACATATGTCAATGAATGAACAGGGAAAGGAAAATGCCATCAGTGTCAGGGATGTGACTAAGGTTTACCGCCTTTATGACAAGCCCATCGACCGGCTGAAGGAATCTGTAAGTATTTCCCATAAAAATTATCACCGTGACTTTTATGCTTTGAAAGGACTGTCTTTCCAGGTAAAAAAGGGAGAGACCGTAGGTATTATCGGTACGAATGGTTCTGGCAAGTCTACCATTTTAAAGATCATTACCGGCGTGCTTACACCTACTTCCGGTCAGGTGGATGTAGACGGAAAAATATCAGCCCTTCTGGAACTGGGTGCCGGTTTCAACATGGATTATACAGGAATTGAAAATGTATACATGAACGGTACCATGATGGGATATACGAAAAAAGAGATGGATGCAAAGCTGCAGGATATCCTGGATTTTGCAGAGATCGGAGATTTCGTATACCAGCCTGTAAAGACTTATTCCAGCGGTATGTTTGTGCGTCTGGCTTTTGCGCTGGCCATCAACGTAGATCCGGAGATCCTGATCGTAGATGAGGCGCTTTCTGTAGGTGACGTATTCTTCCAGTCCAAATGTTACCGGAGAATGGAAGAGATCCGCAAAAAGGGCACCACCATTCTGATGGTTACCCACGATATGGGAAGTATCATCAAGTACTGCGATAAAGTTGTACTGCTGCATAAGGGTGAATTTATTGCAGAAGGTCCGGCTGGAAAAGTGGTAGATATGTATAAGAAGATACTGGCTGGAAAGTTAGATGACCTGCGTGCAGAACTGGCGGCTGAAAAGGCAGCAGAAGAGGGAAAAACAGCAGAACTCCCAGATGGAAAAAGCAGTGCAGAAACGGGAGACAGAAATACCGACGGTACAGAAATGTCCGATTTTTCCGGCGGAATGAATTTATCCCATACAGGCCTTATGCGTGACCAGCTGGCTATTAACACTGACCGCACCGAATATGGAGATGGAAGAGCGGAGATCTATGATCTGGGTCTTTTAGATGCCAGAGGAAATGTGACCAACCTGCTGTTAAAGGGGGAAATGTTCACCATAAAAGAGTGCATCCGTTTCCATGCGGACATCCAGGCTCCTATTTTTACCTATACCATCAAAGATAAAAAGGGAACAGAACTGACTGGAACCAATACCATGTTTGAAGGGGCAGATATCAAGCCGGTGAAGAATGGAGATGAATATACCGTAGAATTTACCCAGAAAATGAACCTTCAGGGTGGTGAGTACCTGTTAAGCATGAGCTGTACCGGCTTTGAACAGGGAGAACATGTGGTGTACCACAGACTTTATGACGTAACCAATATTACCGTTATTTCCAATAAAAATACCGTTGGCGTTTACGATATGGAATCACAGGTAAAGGCGGAAAAGAGGAACGCAGATGAATGACATAAGTTATGAAATTCTGGACTTATTTAAGAAATACGGCGCAGATAAAGAGGGCATCTTAAAAATTTTAGAGGCAGACAGCCGCCCGGAAGTCCTTTATGCCCTTTCAGACATCCGTCGCAATCTTATGGACTGGATGGATTTTTCAGGACAGGAACATGTACTGCAGCTTGGTTCTGACTATGGCGTGATCACAGGTCTGCTTGCAGAGCGCTGCGCCAGTGTTGCAGTTGTAGATGAGAGAGACGAAAATCTGGTAGTGAACCAGAAGATGAATGAAGCACACACCAATATTTCCTATATGAAAGCAGCTGATTTCCAGAAAATGGAAGCAGTTGAAAAAGAAGGAAAATATGATCTGATAGTTTTACGTGCAGACCGCCCGGATATGGATATTAAGGAATGCTTTACAAGGTTATCCTCATATCTTTCAGAAAACGGCAAGCTGATCTTTGCATGTGAAAATGCCCTTGGTTTAAACTTCCTTTCCGGTGCTGTCCATGATGAGGATGAGACTGCATTTACAAAGGGAGAACTGGAAGAAGCTTTGAAAGAAGCAGGACTTTCCAAAGTGGAATTTTATTATCCTATGCCGGAATATAAGCGGGCAGTATCTGTTTATTCTGACCGGTATCTTCCGGGAAAGGGAGATATCCCTCATGTGACGGCAGTATATGACAGACAGCGCTGGGCCTGCATCCATGAAGACGAAATCTCCGATAAACTGGTGCAGGAAAAGGCCTTCGGTCTGTTTTCCAATGCATATCTGGCAGTAGCATCTAAGGGAGCAGAGAGTTTTAAGACAGTATTTGCAAAATACAACAGTACCAGAAAAGAAGAATTCCAGATCCGGACTGCAATTCTGGAAGAAAATGGAAAACGATATGTGGAAAAGACGCCTCTTACAGAAAAGGCGGCAGGGCATATCAGTTCCATGAGTGAAAAATATGAGAAATTATCAAAGGTAAATCCAGGGGTAAAAGTGCTGGCACCTGTGTATTCCGAAGATAAAAAGGCAGTCCGCTTTGAATTTTTAAAGGGAAGAACACTGGCAGAGATCTTAGGAGAACAGATCCGGGGAAAGAAAGCACCGGTAGAAGCTTTAAAAGCAGCGATCGATCAGATATTTGGACAGGCAGTTCTTAAAAATGAGCCATTTGCTCCAACAGACCCGTTTAAAGAGGTATTTGGTGACAGTGAAGATGTTCTTTCCTTACAGGATACTTCCTATGAAGTCAGCAACATTGATGGCCTCTTTGAAAATCTGATGGAGACTGAGGACGGACTTTACTGTATGGATTATGAATGGGTATTTGATTTCCCAATTCCATCCGGTTTTGTCCGCTACCGCAATCTGGTTTACTTCTATTATAAATATGAAGGACTGATGGAGTATGAAAATGCAACCCAGTTCTTAAAAGAGTTTGGAATGGATGAGAAGCTGGCAGAAACCTATGCTTCTATGGAAGTAGCATTCCAGACCTGGGTACATGGAGACGGTACTCAGGGATACCTTGGCAATTACAAGCAGCGTCTGGTGACACTGGAAGAATTAAAGGCCCAGGAAAAGGAACTGGCTCAGGCAAGAGAGCGGATCAACCAGCTTCAGGCAGAGGTAGAAGAGCGCAATATCCAGGTAAAGAAAGACCAGGAGATCCTGCGTCTTACCAATAACCATGTGACCAACCTGGAAGTGATGATCAAAGACCTGCGCCATGAGGTGAATGAACTGGGCAAGCTGGCTACCTATTTAAATGGACATGAAGCAGTGATCTTTAAAATGCGCCGGAAACTGGGAGAACAGGTAAACAAGGCATTTCCAAAGGGAACCAGAAAACGCAAACTTTTAAATTACAGTTTTAATACAGTAAAGCATCCGGTTAAATACGGAAAAATGTATGCCACCAAAGAGGGACGCAACCTCATCGAAGGTGACTTTAAGATCGGAGAAGGTTATCTTACCGGCGGACATCTTTCTTTCCCGCAATATGAGAACCCGACTGTTTCTATTGTAATTCCGTGCTATAACCAGATCCATTATACCTATGCCTGCTTACAGTCCATTCTGGAATTTACCAAAGATGTGACGTATGAGGTTATTATTGCAGATGATGTTTCTACGGATGCTACTGCAGAGATTAGCCGTTTTGTAGACGGCCTTGTGATCTGCCGCAACCAGACCAACCAGGGCTTCCTTCGCAACTGCAACCAGGCTGCCAAAGCTGCAAAAGGCAAGTATATCATGTTCTTAAACAATGATACCAAGGTTACAGAAGGCTGGCTTTCTTCCCTGGTGAACCTGATCGAGTCAGATGATACCATTGGTATGGTCGGTTCCAAGCTGGTTTACCCGGATGGAAGATTACAGGAAGCAGGCGGTATTATCTGGAGCGATGGTTCCGGCTGGAATTACGGCCGTCTGGATGATCCGGATAAGGCAGAATATAACTATGTAAAAGATGTAGACTATATTTCAGGTGCAGCCATTTTGCTGTCAGTAGATTTATGGAAGCAGATCGGCGGCTTTGATGAACGTTTTGCTCCTGCTTACTGCGAAGACTCTGACCTGGCATTTGAGGTAAGAAAGGCCGGTTACAGAGTGGTTTACCAGCCCCTTTCCAAAGTCATTCATTTTGAGGGCGTTTCCAATGGTACGGATGTAAACGGTACCGGATTAAAGCGTTATCAGGTGGAAAACAGCCAGAAATTAAAGGAAAAATGGGCGGATGAGTTTAAGAAGCAGTGCGTCAATGACGGAAATCCAAACCCATTCCGTGCAAGAGAGCGCAGTCAGGGCAAGAAAGTCATTTTAGTAGTGGATCATTATGTTCCTACCTTTGATAAAGACGCTGGTTCTAAGACTACTTACCAGTACCTGAAAATGTTCTTAAAGAAAGGCTATGTTGTCAAGTTCCTGGGAGATAACTTCCTTCATGAAGAGCCATATTCTACCACTCTTCAGCAGATGGGAATTGAGATCCTTTATGGGGATCACTGGGCTACCGGTCTTTGGGACTGGCTGAAATTAAATAAAGATGAGATCGACGTTGCTTATCTGAACAGACCTCATATTGCTACCAAATATGTAGACTTCATCAAGGAAAATACCAATATCAAGGTGATCTACTATGGTCATGACCTGCACTTCTTACGTCTGGGCCGTGAATATGAGCTGACCGGGGATATTAATATTAAGAGAGAGGCTGATTACTGGAGGGCCATTGAACTTTCCATGATGCGCAAGGCGGCTATTTCCTATTATCCGTCTTATGTGGAGATCAATGCCATTCATGCTATTGATCCAGAAATCAAGGCAAAAGCCATTACTGCGTATGTATACGATCACTTCCTGACAAATATCCAGGAAGACTTTGCAAAGAGAGAAGGACTGCTGTTTGTGGGCGGTTTTGCCCATCCGCCGAATGCAGATGCTGTGCTCTGGTTTGCAAAGGAAATCTTCCCGTATATCAGGGAGCAGCTGCCGGATATTAAATTCTATGTAGTCGGTTCCAAGGTAACAGATGAGATCAAAGCCTTAGAGCAGCCTGGAAACGGTATCATCATCAAGGGCTTTGTCAGTGAAGAAGAGCTGGCAAACCTGTATGCTTCCTGCAAGGTAGTGGTAGTTCCCCTGCGTTACGGTGCAGGTGTAAAGGGCAAAGTGGTAGAGGCAATCTATAACGGCGCACCGATCATTACCACCAGCACCGGTGCCGAAGGCATACCGCAGGTAGAGCAGGTTCTTGAAGTAGAAGATGATCCAAAGACATTTGCAGATAAGACAGTAGCTTTGTATCAGGATAATGACCGCTGCCGCCAGATGTGCGAAGGAACCCAGAAGTATATCAGGGAACACTTCAGCATGGATGGGGCATGGGAGGTAATAGAGGAAGACTTTTCGCGATAGCAATGAGCAATGCGAAAAAACTTCTCAGACGAAACTGAGAAAAGTTTACTTTCCGAAGATACAGCTGAGAAGTTTTTTCATAGGGCGAATGCCCGCGACCGAGAAAATGCGTAGCATTTTGGAGGTTAGCACTGCAAAAAAGGGAAAAACAGAACAGGAGAATAAAATGCAGGCAATCTTATTAGCCGGAGGTTTGGGAACCAGACTTCGCAGTGTAGTAAGCGACAGACCAAAGCCAATGGCACTGATCGAGGATAAACCATTTATGGAATATGTGACCAGGGAGCTGGTGCGCAGCGGCATTACAGAGATCATTTTCGCTGTAGGCTACAAAGGTTCCATGGTGGAAGAATATTTTAAAGACGGAAGTGAATTCGGCTTCCAGGCTTCCTATGCCTATGAGGAAACTCTTTTAGGTACAGCAGGCGCTATTAAAAATGCAGGTAAGTTTATTACAGAAGACCGTTTTTATGTGTTAAACGCAGACACCTTTTACCAGATCGACTATACCCGTCTGGCAAAACAGCAGGATGATCAGAACCTGGATATGGCTCTGGTGCTGCGCCAGGTGCCGGATGTGTCCCGCTATGGCAAAGCCATTTTAGATGAAAATGGCATTCTCACCGGATTTAATGAAAAAACAGCAGATCCGGTGCCGGGAACCATTAACGGCGGTATTTATCTTATGAAAAAGAGCCTGTTAGAGGAGATTCCGGAGGGCAAAGTATCTCTTGAAAATGAGATGATCCCCAAGTGGCTTTCTGAAGGAAAGAAACTGGGCGGTTTTGTAAATGACGGCTATTTCATTGACATCGGTATTCCGGAAGCATATTTCCAGTTCCAGGAAGATGTAAAAACGGGAGTTGTACATTAATTATCGGCATACATGGGTCCGAAAGGAGAAAAACTATGGTGATCAGAGGCAGAGCGCCCCTTCGCGTCAGCTTTGGCGGCGGCGGCACAGATGTAGCACCATTCTGTGAGCAGCAGGGCGGCGCTATTATCGGAAGTACCATTAATAAATACGCATATTGTTCTATCGTACCAAGAGAGGATGACCAGATCATCGTCCACTCTCTGGATTTCGATATGACAGTAAAATACAACACAAATGAAAATTATGTCTATGACGGACGCTTAGACCTGGTAACAGCAGCCTTAAAGGCAATGGATATCAAGCAGGGCTGCGAAGTTTACTTACAGTGTGATGCACCTCCAGGCTCCGGCCTTGGAACCTCTTCTACCGTCATGGTTGCTATGCTTACTGCTATGGCACGGTGGAAAGGTATTATGTTAGATGCCTATGCAATGGCTGATCTGGCATATGAGGTAGAGAGAGAAGACTTAAAGATCGATGGCGGATACCAGGATCAGTATGCGGCAACCTTCGGCGGCTTTAATTTCATTGAGTTCCATGGACGCAACAATGTAGTGGTAAACCCGCTGCGTATTAAAAAAGACATTATCCATGAACTGCAGTATAACCTGCTGTTATGCTATACCGGAAAGATCCATGTTTCTGCCAATATCATCAAAGACCAGGTGCAGAACTATGAGAAGAAAGATGCTTTTGACGCGATGTGCGAGGTAAAGGCACTGGCTTATGCCATGAAGGATGAACTGTTAAAAGGCAATCTCCACAGTTTTGGCAAGCTGTTAGACTATGGCTGGCAGAGCAAAAAGCGTATGAGCAATAAGATCTCCAATCCGCAGATCGACGAGCTGTATGCAGAGGCATTAAAGGCCGGGGCGTTAGGCGGAAAGCTTTTAGGAGCAGGCGGCGGCGGATACCTGTTAATGTACTGCCCATACAATGTGCGCCATAAAGTAGCAGCCCGTATGGAAGCTATGGGCGGACAGTTAGCTGACTGGAACTTTGAACTTCGCGGCGCCCAGAGCTGGGTAGCAGACGAAGACCGCTGGCAGTATGACAAGGTAAAAGTACAGATGCCAAACGGAGAATATTGTTTTAATCTGAAATAAAAAACTATAAATCGTTATAGAAATGGGAAACAATATCGTGGAACATACATTAAATAAAGTAGTATTTTTAGACCGGGACGGCACTTTAAACGAAGAAGTGAATTATCTTCATAAACCGGAAGATATGAAGCTTCTTCCGGGAGTGCCCCAGGCTTTAAAGAAGCTGAAAGATGCCGGATATAAGCTGATCGTAGTCACCAACCAGGCGGGAGTGGCAAGAGGGTATTATACAGAAGAAGATGTAAAAATCCTTCACCAGTATATGAACCAGCTGTTAGAAAAAGAGGGAGCAGAAATTGATGCCTTTTATTATTGCCCTCATCATCCGGTACATGGTATCGGTGCATACAAAAAAGTGTGTAATTGCCGCAAACCGGGAACCGGCATGTTTGAAATGGCAGAAAAGGATTTTCCGGTGGACAGGGCTGCTTCCTATATGATCGGGGACAAGCTTCTTGATACAGAAGCCGGACAGAAATTTGGAGTCACCTCTATTTTAGTAGGAACCGGATATGGGGCAGAGCTTCATAAAGAACAGCAGGAAAATGGTGAAAAACCGCCGTATGTCCACTATGCAGCTGATCTTGAACAGGCAGCACAATGGATACTGGAAAGAAAATAAAACCTGGAAAAAGAAGTTCTGGCAAAAGGAGAAAATCGTATATGAAAGAACTTAGATTTTTGGATGAATTAGTACAGCGTTATCCGGTGCTTGAGCCGGTAAAAGGAGACATCCTTAAGGCATATGAGATCATGAGAGACTGCTATGAAAAGGGCGGGAAACTGATGATCGCAGGCAATGGCGGAAGCTGCTCTGACAGCGAACATATTGTAGGAGAGCTGATGAAAGGCTTTGTAAAACGCCGTCCTGTATCAGCAGAACTAGCCCAGGCTTTAAAGGCAGCAGACCCTCAGATGGGGGAAAAACTGGCAGAAAATCTCCAGGGCGGACTTCCGGCCATTGCACTCACCGGCCATGGGGCATTGACTACCGCTTTTTCCAATGATGTAAACGGAGATATGGTATTTGCCCAGCAGCTGTATGGCTACGCTAAAAAAGGAGATGTATTCCTGGGAATTACGACTTCCGGCAATTCTAAAAATGTGCTTTATGCAGCAACTGCAGCAAAAGCATTAGGTGTGACTGTGATCGGACTGACCGGCCGTGACGGCGGACGGATCAAAGAATTTTCAGATATATCTATCATCGTTCCGGTACAGGAAACCTTTAAGATCCAGGAACTGCATCTTCCTGTATACCATGCCCTGTGCTTAATGCTGGAGGATCATTTTTATGAGTCATAAGCATGTATATGCGATCCCTGCCTATGGGGATTCTCCTTATCTGGAAAGCTGCATAAAGTCTTTGAAAGCCCAGAATGTAACTTCGCCGGTGATCCTTTGTACTTCCACACCAAGCCCGTTTTTGGGAGCTATGGCAGAAAAATATGATCTGCCCTACTACATCCGGGAAGGAAAAAGCAATATCCGGGATGACTGGAACTATGCTTATTCCATGGCAGATGCAGAGTTTGTCACTATTGCCCATCAGGACGATATGTACTGCAAAAACTATGGGGAAGAACTGTTAAAGGCAGCTGAAAAATATCCGGATATGACTGTATTTACCTCTGATTATGCCATTGTGAAAAATAAAAAGGTAATTACCGGGGATAAAATGCTGTGGGTGAAGCGTCTTTTACGTCTTCCCCTTCGGTTTCATATTCTTTGCGGTTTAAAATGGATAAAAATAATGCCCCTGGTACTTGGCAATCCCATCTGCTGTCCGGCAACAACCTACAGCAAAAAGCGGTTGGGAGAACCATTTGTCCAGTCTGAGTATCAGTTTGCCTTAGACTGGGACCACATGGTACAGCTGGCAGGAGAAAAAGGCAGGTTTATCTGTGTGGAAAAGCCGCTGATCTATTACCGGGTCCATGAGGGCGCTACTACAAATGCCTGCATCAAAGACAACCGGAGAGCCAGGGAAGAGGCAGAAATGTTTGCCAGATTTTGGCCTAAAGCGGTAGTAAAACTCATCATGAAGGGATATTCTTCCGCTTATAAGGAATACGAGTAAAGAGTTAAAAGGAACAAGTTAAAATGGGGAGTAGACGAGGGAAAGAAGGTCTTTTGCTGGCTGTATTCTGGGTGGTGGCAATTGCTCTGATTGGAACAGCTGCAAACAGACTGATACTTCATGGCCCTTTGGGGGGAACATTACAAAAGAAAGAAACAGGACGGATGCTAATGGAACTGTCTGTCCTGTTTTTATGGAATTTATGGTGGTTATGCCTGGCAGTAAAAAGCAGGGAAAAAAGAGGACTGGCTATAGCCTGTCTGATACCCGGCTGGCTTTTGTTCCTCTGGGGACACAGGATACTGATCCCGCTGATAGGGGCTGGTGTGTGGATGGGAACGCTGGCTGGATATGGCATTTGCATCAACAACTGTTTTTTGGAAAATATTGGAAGAAAAAACAAAGTTGTTTTTCCTGTCTGGGAGAAGATCCTTCTGGGGCTGACCACCGGAAGCGCAGCATGGATGGTCCTTGTATGTGCAGTTTCTCTTACAGAACATGGGGGAATCGGGCTCTGGAGAAAGCTGGCGTTGCTGCTTGCTCTGGGGATTGCGGCAATTTCTCTGTGGAAAAATAAAAAAAATTTTGGCAGGTCTGTGGATAACTGTCTGAAAACAGAACAGATTGCAGATATGTCAGGGATGAAAAAACAGAATGTGGTCAGTAAGTGCAGCAATCTATTCCGTGCAGTCATGCCGGAAACCGTGCTTCAGGCAGCTCTTCTTGCGTTCATCCTCACCATGTTCTTTCTTCAGGCAGGCCGTTTAAACCATGAACTGGACTATGACTCTCTCCACTATGGACTGCGTTCCGCCTATGTCCTGGATAATGGAAACGGTATTTATAAAAATCTGGGGCTGATCAATCTGGTGTATACCTACAGCAAGGGAGCAGAAGTACTGGTGCTTCCCTTATCCGGTACACCGACTTACGGATTTGTCCTTTCCTTTACTTTCTGGACAACCATAGTCAGTGTAGTGACAGCCGCAGTTATGGGTGCGCGTTTCAGCGGAAAAACAGTCGGTTTCTGGACAGGAGCGCTGGTCAGTGCGATCCCAGGTATTATGAATATGGCGGTTTCTGCTAAAAGTGACAGTATTACGTTAATGTGTCAGCTTATTATTTATGATTTTCTCTGTCTGGCAGTTGTCAGAGAAAATATATGGCTCATCTTTGCGGTAGCTGTTTATCTTCTTTCACTGGTTTACAAACCAACGGCTCTTGTATTTTCTACAGCCTTAGGCGGTGTGGGGCTTGTCAGTCTCCTGATCTTTAAAAAGACAGGAAAACCGGAAAAAAGAGCATTTTTAACATGGATCCTGCCATTATTTGCAACAGCAGGATTGTGGTATCGAACCTGGCTGCTTACAGGAGTTCCGGTAACTTCTGTATATGCAAATTTCTTTGAAAAGATAGGTTTTAAAGTAAAATATCCCTATAACTTTTCCCATGTGATCGGTGATCCGTCTGTCCTTTCCAGGGGAGAAAAAATACACCGGCTGCTGGAACGGTTAAAGGGAGTACTGATCTCTCCGGTAGGAGAAGATATGGAACACGTGATCATTGCCTGGGGAACAGTGCTTGTAACAGCACTCCTGTTATTCTGGATCTTTCAGGTAATAACGAGGTTTATAAAGCATCAGCAGATCTCCCAGTTAGATTTCTTTGATGGTTTTCTTATGATCACACTGTTAATTGGTTCCGCGGCCAGCATTTACACACTTGCCCAGATAGATGGAAATTATTTCATACTGGTGTATGCAGTAGCGGCGATCAGTACCGTGCGGATCACAGGATACTGGCTAAAAACAGAAGAGACAGAAAACATTGCCGCAGTTACAACAGGCAGTGCAGCAGTG
>ULYF01022362.1_pt1 | contig 16110 bp, 4 predicted proteins | sample 1961941 | NCBI WGS metagenome assembly ULYF01 (sample SAMEA4835857, study PRJEB28245) | human gut metagenome | biome: gut microbiome; material: fecal sample | place: Denmark | collected 2008 | reverse complement strand
TATTCCCATAATCATCAGTCCGGAAAGCTCATTTGCGCTGTCGGGATACAATTGTAATGCCTTTGAGAAAATGATACTGAATACGTTGGCGCAGAAGAAACCGACAATCGCTATGATGGCTAACAGCAACTGGCTCTCGGAAACAAAAAGCATAAAGATAAATACACATAAAGTGATAATCATACTGATCCGTAGAAACTTGATGGAAGAGAAGCGTGCCAGAATGAATGTTCCCATAAATGCACCTACGGTGCGAAAAACGAAATACAGGCTAATGCCATAACCGGCTTCGTTCAGCTCCATGCTGCAACGTTCCATTAAAAAACCGGGTATCATGACATTTAAGCCGACGTCTACTCCTACAATAAAGAGGATCCCCAGGAACAATAATAGAATCGTTTTATCTTTCAATAGGATGAGATAGGGTTTGAATGACCATAACGTATTTTTTGTAGTTTCTTTGGGTATCGGTGTGAACAATAGCCAGCAACCGACAAACAGTGTTATTAGTGCAAAAACAGGAAACATATAAATCCAGTTTCCCAGAAAACCGGCTGCCCAAACTGCAATAATCGGTCCGGCAAAAGAGGATATGGCCTTAATAAACTGACCGGCAGTCAAACTGCTGGCCAATTTGTTTTCATCCATAATATTCATCAGTAACGGATTTAATGAAACCTGTAGAATCGTATTCCCGATGCCGAGCAATGCAAAAGCAATCAGACAAGATATGTAGGAGTAATCCAATAAGGGGAGTATCATAGCCAGAACGGTAAAGCCTAAACTAATAAGCACTGTATTTTTTCTTCCTACCCGGTTCATGAAAGCACCGAACGGAACAGAAAATACAAAGAACCAGATAAAGACCATTGAAGGTAAGAAGTTCTTTTGGGTTTCGGATAAGGAAAAGTCGGATTGCATATAGTTGGATGCTATGCCGACAAGATCACAGAATCCCATAACAAAAAAGCTTGCCAAAACCGGCAATAATGCTATTATTTGAGCGCGTTTCATATAATACGCCTCCTTCCGATGCCTGCTGTAATTGTGTAATTTCCCATGTTTTCAGATTTGTTTTTTGCAAACATAGGGCTTTTGTAGCTATAAAAGATTAACTACTGTAACATACTATATATATACTGTAACATCCCTTTCTGGGTACTCTATGGCGCAATTCTAAGCCTCTGATTCCTTTGCCGGAGTTTCATGGCGTTCTCTGAATTCGGTAGGAGATACCCCGAATTTTTTCACAAAACAAATATAAAAATAAGAAGGAGAGGAAAAGCCTAAGTCGTAGGTAATCTCCGTAATTGTTTTGTTTGTATTCAGCAACTCCTTTTTTGCATTCTCCAACCGGACAGTTCTGATAAAGTCTCCGGAAGAGAGACCGACCAATGCTTTTAGTTTTCGGTGAAGATTCATGCGGCTCATTCCTACATAGTTTGCGATACTTTCTCCCTTGATATCCGGATCGGATATATTTTCATTGATATAATTAATAATCTTTTGTATCAGCATATCGTCACCGGACATTGCAGGCGCTGTTTCTGCGTCCGGTTTCTCACCGGACACAAGCGCTACTTTCTTCATGAATTTCTCTTTGACAACTTCTTGGTATCTGATCAGTTGCTCGATGCGGATTCGAAGATGACGGATATCAAAAGGTTTCGGTATATAAGAGTTGGCACCCACTTCCAGCCCGGCCAAGCGGTCTTCATGAGTTTCTTTTGCCGTCAGCAGGATTATCGGAATATGAGAAGTGTTTATATTCGACTTTATTTTTTCGCAAAGCTCTATACCGTCCATATTGGGCATGATGATATCACTGATAATTAAATCCGGAATAGAGTTTAAGGCACTCTTGAATCCTTCTATGCCGTCGGCAGCCGTATATACTTCGTATTCTTCGTGTAGTTCCATTGCAAGAAAGTCACGAATTTCGGATTCATCATCTACTACCAGAATCTTATATTTCTTAGTCGTTTCATTCTTTTCATCTGTCTTTTCCTCAATCACTTCTGTGTTTTCCTGTAAGGCTTCTTTGACAAATGTAACATAAGAATCGTCTTTCTCTTTAATATCGGCTATTTCTTCTTTGGAATAATTGGCCTTATCGAACGGGACGACAATGGTGAACCTGGAACCGACATTCAATTCACTCTCAACAGAAATATGGCCTTTATGTAATTCAACCAAAGACTTTACCAAGTACAATCCGATGCCTGAACCCGGATATACAATATTTTTGTCATTCAATTCAACTTGATAAAAACAATCAAATATTTTTTTCAAATCTTTTTTGTCGATACCGATACCTGTATCCGAGATCTCAATATGTAATAAGTCTCCTATATCAGTTTGCTCCACAAAGACATTCATTACGATCTCGTCATAATCCTTCACATATTTAAAGGCGTTAGAGAGGATATTATACACAATTTTATCCATAAATTTGGGAGATACCCATCCAACCAACCGTTCCGCGCTTGTGTTAAAAACGAAATTTATGTTTTTGTCTTCTATTACTCCTTCAAAAGTATCTGCTATTTCCTTAAAGAAAGAAACTACATCCATTTCTTTCACCTTGAGTTTCAATTGGCCATAATCGATTTTCCGAATATCGATCACTTCGTTCACATTTTTGATCACACGCATTGTGTTCCTTTTGATAAGAGACAATAAATATCTCTTTTTGCTATCTGTTTCTCCAAGTAATAGTTTCTCCAACGGTGCCAGAATAAGGGTAAGCGGATTTTTCAATTCATGCGAAGCATTGGTGAAGAATTGTAATTTGGCCTGATACAGTTCTTTTTGTTTCTGCTTCTCCAGACGTTCATAGTTTATTTTATCACGGACTCTGATTTTCATCATAGCAATGTTCCAGCACATGTACAATATGATTAATAACAGGACAAAATAGATGATATAGGCCCACCACGTTTGCCAGAAAGGTGGTTTCACGAGGATATATAATGTACGTACATTGTCTTTGTCGAAATTTCCCGAAGGAGAAGAGGCCATCACCATAAAGCAATAGTTGCCGGGTTTCAAATTCCGGTAGGTGACGGAACGCATGGAGCCCACTTTGTTCCATTCTGTATCTACTCCTTTTAAGAAATAGGCATATTGAATGCGTTCCGGAGAAGAATAATTGATACCTAAATATTCGATTGTAAAGACCGATTCATCGTAATTCAGTTCTATTCTATCGGTAGAATTTATATTTTTGACTAAAGGAGATTTCGGGTTCTGTTCACTTCTGATTGTAACATGCTGATTAAATAACAGGAAATCGGTAAAGACAACGGAAGCCGGGGTTTTGTCTTTTGTGATAATGGAAGGATCGAAAATGTTCATACCTTCCGTACCGCCTAAAGCGATTACACCCGATCTCATGATTAGTCCCGAATTTTTCAGGAAACTGCCGGGTTGAACTCCGTCAGATGCACTATAGGAATCAAGTTCCTTGGTTTCTAAAGACATTTTTACGATATCTTTGTTGGTACCCATCCACAGATCATTGCCTACCAATATCAACTCTCGTACTATGGAACTGTTTAGACCGTTTGCTTGTCCGTATATGGTTAAAGAGTCGTTCTTTATTGTATACTCCCATAAGCCTTGCCCTTCTGTACCGATCCACATGTTTCCTTGTTTATCAAACAAGAATGAATTCACCAATACGTTTTTTAACCTGGAGCTAAACGGTTCCACATTTCCGGTTTTATAATCGTACTTGTACAAGCCGCCAAAAGTACCGATAATCAGGTAATCATTATATTCTTGCAGTGCGGTGATATGATTCCATTTGAGGGGTTCAATCACATGGAAAGAGTTCTGCTTCTTATTAAAGTAAGAGAGTCCGGCGCGCTGTCCCACCCAAATGTTTTTTCTGGAATCTTCATACAAACAGCTCAAATCGCTATGCATAAGTGAATGGGGATCATCTTTCTGATGGGTATAGTGAATGAACTGCTTGGTCCCATCTTTCATTCTATTCAGAACGCAATCATAGGTACCGATCCACAGATCATTGTCCGAATCAATCAATGAACATAAAGTTGCATCATCGCTTAAATTATATCCTTGGGTTTTAGACGTAATTTCTTTAAACGTATTATTCCGGATATCCCAATAGTTAATACCACCGCCGTCGGTAGTAATCCAAAGATTGCCGTACTTGTCTTCGCTGAAAGAGGAAACATGTTTGTAAGACAAACTATTGGTCAAAAGGATATCGCTTGTGATATAATTAAATTTTTGTTTACGCTGATTTACAAAATTTATTCCTCCGCCATAAGTACCGATCCATAGATTGTCATTCTTATCGCTTAGTACCGATCGGATTGTCTTGTAGGATAGTCCGGTTTCCGTCTCCGATTCATAGTAGAATTTGGTGTCTGCTTTTTTTATTTCCTCATCACTCTCCTTTAGCTTAATGGAACATAGAAAATACTCTGTTCCAATCCATAACTGTCCCAACCGATTTTCCTCTATACAATTTACCTTCGCATTTTTCAGTTCATCCAATTCGATTAGTTCCGGCTCTTTTTTCCCTTTTACAAAGCGCATTAATCCTTTCCAGGTCCCTACCCAGGTGTCCCCATAAGAATCCCGAAAAATAGCTTCTATCTGGCTATCCGGGAAATTACGATTCTGTACACTATAATTAGTCACCGAACGTGTGTTTAAATGTACAATATCCAGTCCTCCAAAATGGGTACCTATATATAATAAACCCTCAGGTGATTCATACAGGCTCAGAACACGATCGTCGGATGCTTGATAATAAAGGCGGTTGAAGGATTCTGTCTCCGGGTCGAAAGAGTATACGCCATTTCCATAAGTTCCTATCCATAAACCTCCCTCTTTTCTTTTTATGATTGAATGAACGGAGTATAAATTGTTTTCGGACTGAAGTGCGTTGTTCTTTAAGATTTTATAGGTATCGGTTTCTACATCATACATCAATAGCCCGAAATTTGTACCGATATAGATACGGTTTTCATCACAATATATTTTAAGGGCCTGTTGGTTTGTAAAATCCAAGGAGTTTTCAAAAGCCCACCTGTAATTTTTGAAGGCAATACCGTCAAAGCGGCAGAAACCTTCATCCGTAGCACACCAAATATAGCCGTCCTTATCCTGTTTTATATCAAATACTTTACTACTGGATAATCCATCTTGTATACCAAATTTCTCAAAACGCTCATGAGCAAAGTAAGTTGGATTTGCATTCACAAACAATGAACTGCATAGGAGAAAGAAGTAAAATATAACCCGGTACATCATGTTCTTATTCAGTTTTTTAATAATAGTTTGTTAATCTGTGAGTTAACATATAAAAAGTAAGTCATGTACTGATAGCTTGCTGAATTTAAGGTTTCTATATTTTTAATTCATATGAAATAATACAGAACCTGACTTATCTTTTGAAATAATAAAAAAGCATTTTGAATAAATTAAGGGCGAAGATAAGCAAATGGTATGAGAAATTTATATTTGAGGGGGGACTTTTATATTCGAATGCTTCTTAGGAGGTGTTGGTTGTGATAGGAGAATGAAATGTTATTTGTAATCGGTGACCTGTTGCTTCGTCTTTGCAGCTTGCATGATGTGACCCTGTGTTTTGTTCCCGGTTATGAGATCAAGCACGTGCTCGGGCTTCAGCGTGGCAAATCCGATCCTCTCGACACCTGTCGTATCCGTGAATATGGCGAACGTTTTTATGACCGTTTACATCCCTGTTTCTATCATAGTGAGGAAATGTCGGAACTTCAGGAGCTGTATCGTACCCGCGCTTTCCTTGTGGAATCGCGTAAACGGCTGTCTACTTTCGACAAGGGCGATAATTGCAAGTCTTCCGTTTCCCAGACAGTTGCCCGTTCGCGTAGTTCTATTCTTTCCCAGCTGGACGCTCAGATAGCAAATCTTGAACATGAAATTGAAGCGCTCATACAGTCTTTCCCTGAATTAAGCCGGAATTATCAGATTCTTATCTCTATTGTCGGTGTAGGGCTGGTGACGGGCTGTGAACTGATCATCAAGACGGAAAACTTCCGGAGGCTGGATACAGCCAGGAAATGCGCCTTTTACGCGGGCATTGCCCCTTATCCTAACGAATCGGGCACGAAGAAACATAAGCATAAGATATCCCCGATGGGAGACAAACAGTTGAAGACATTACTTTTTCTGTGCGCGCGTTCGGCCAAGGATCATAATAAAGAGATGAGGTTGTATTTCCTGAAAAAATATGAAGTTGAGAAGAAACACTTTTTCGTGGTGATGAATAATATTGCCAATAAGCTATTACGTCTGATTTACAACCTGATATGAAAGCAACAATCTTATGACAGGGATTATATACAAAAAGACCCGAGATGTGTTGTGATTTCAGAAGTGAGTAAGTGCTGAAAAAAGAGATAAAGGAATCGTTTAAGAGATGAAAATTCACAACACTTAAACCATACTTCTAAAATACTGTTTATCAATGAATTAATATGAGTGATTATTTACTCGTAGAGAATCGACTCATTCCTCTACGACAAACGCTTCGATTCTCTACGGGAAACGGAGGGTTTCTCACCGAGAAACAAGCTGGATTTTCATAAGACACGACAATTGGTATGAGTGCAAAAACAGAATCAATTACTAATTGTAATGAAAAAGAAAATGAAACAAGAAAATAAGATGCTTTTGCGATTAACTTTTATTGATGATGTATTTTGCGAAAAGATTTGGTTTTAATAGAGTATACGGCGAATAGGGAATTTATCGTAGGGAAATAAATATATAGTATATAATTTGTAACAAATGATGTGTGAAACTTAAGATTTTCTTTATTGTAATATGTTGTGAAAACTGAAGGATTTATTATTGGTGGTTATCAAATTGTTCATTTTACTACTGAAATGAAGAATGGCAAACGGTTATCGCTAAAGTGAATGGGAAATATTGAATGTATTAGGGGAAATAGTAGGAGAGATTGTATTAAGTTTATTATCAGAGTAGGTAGCTAATCTTGTGCAAAGATTGAAGCTACCTTGATTTTTTGTAATTATTAGTTTCTGATTGACGAACAAAATTCTTTGGGTAATACTCCAAATTGTTTTTGGAAGCATTTAGCAAAGTAAGACGAAGAGTTGAATCCTACAATGTAACATATTTCATTAATTTTATAATTTCCGGATTGTAGGAGTTGCGCTGCTGTTTTCAAACGTTCCAACTGGATATACTCATTAGGTGTGATTTGGGCGATACTTTTGATTTTCCGATGCAGGCTGGAACGACTCATATTCATTTCGCTGGCTAAAATATCTACATTGAACTCCGGTTCGGAGATGTTCTTTTTGATTGTTTCCGTCAACTTATCAAGGAACTTTTCATCTGCATTGCTCAATGCTATTGTTCTCGCTTCTACAAAAGGTGAGGAGGTGAATGCTTTACGTAGTTTTTCCAGGTTTGTCAACAGAGTCGCTATTTTGACTAAAAGATATTCTGTTGAAAAAGGTTTTTCAATATAAGCGTCTGCTCCAAGTTCGATTCCTTCGATTTTGGATTGCAGGGTAGCTCTTGCCGTGAGTAAGATAATAGGGATATGGCTATAATTGATGTTGTTTTTCAGCCTTTTACACAATTCAAAACCGTCTATTTCGGGCATCATAACATCACTAACGATTAAATTAACAGATTCTGTTTCGAGAATATCCAGTGCTTCTTTTCCGTTAGTGGCGGTTATGATTTTATAGGTATTCTGAAGCTGTTTACTTACGAAAGATAAAATTTCCGGATCGTCATCTATGACTAAGATCGTATTTTGATTTTCGGGTGTGGTTGCTAAATGCCTGTCCGGTATATTCGGAGAATCTTCAATGTAGTGCTTGCTTAGCTGGATTACGTTTTCCTGCGTAATAGGCAATTCTACACAAAAGCATATTTGATCCTCGTTTTTTAGGTATAACTTGCCTTTGTGTAATTCTGCTAACGAACGTGCCAAAGGGAGTCCGATCCCCGTTCCGGCTGTCCGTTGTCCGTTGTCCGTGTTTTTTATCTGGACAAAAGGCTTGAATATATCTTCTTCCATGTCTTTAGGAATCAAGGTACCGTCATTACTGACTGTAATCATAAACATATTAGGATTACCTTCCGGTTGAATATCTAATTGCACGATAATATTAGACTGTGCATATTTGACGGCATTATTAAACAGATTGCTTAGAATTTTAGTAAGAGCTTCTTTATCCACCGGTGCATAGAAATCCTTTTCCGGAAGTTGTAGATTAAACTCCAGATAATTTTGTTTGGCGGTAGGTAAGAACCTGTTATATGTTTCTTTCAGAATCTCCGAAATATTGTAAGTCATGAAATTCAGGCTGAAACCTTTGGTCTCTGTTTTTCTAAAGTCTAACAATTGATTGGTTAGGTTTAATAGCCGAAGCGTATTCTGCTCCATAATATTGAGATTCTCCTTTACCTCTTTTTCATTTAAATCGTTTTTTTTGAGGATATTCTCCAAGGGACCTTTTATCAACGTTAATGGCGTACGTATTTCGTGAGCGATATTCGTAAAGAAATCAATTTTTGCATGATATAGTTCTTTCTCTTTTTCGGATTCAAGCCTTTCGAATTGAAGTTTTTGTTTATCTATCATCCGTTTTCGGAAACGATAAATTGAATAAATGATTAATCCGCTTGTCACTATAATATAGAGAATGTAAGCCCATGTTGATTTCCAGAATGGCGGATGTATTTGTACTCGGATGGATTTGGTCTCTCCGTTCCATTCTCCTTGGTAGTTGGATGATTTGACTGAAAACGTGTAACTTCCAGGCTTTAAATTTGTATAGGTCGCTACCGGATTATTAGAGTCGGTAGTGTACCACTCTTTATCGAATCCTTCGAGTTTGTACTGTAGTTGGTTGGTACCGGAGGTACTATAACCCAATGCTGCGAATTTAAATGCAAACGAGTTTTGATTATATTTTAAATCAAGTCGTTCGGTAAACGAAATGCTTGTTTTGAGAGGAGAGTCTTTGGCGTTAATATCAGCTTTTTTATTGAACAGATAGAATTCCGTCAGGACTACCGGTGGGTAGTATTTGTTTTCTGTGAACTGTCTGGAATTGAACGATATAAAGCCGTTTATACCACCCAAATAGATATCTCCATTTTGAGTCTTTATGCTGGAACAATAGTTAAACTGATTGTTTAATAAACCGTCCTGCGTAGTAAATATCTTGAATGTTTTATTGGGTAAATCAAAAAGAATGAGCCCCTTGTTGGAAGTTAACCAAAAAGTTTCGTTTTTGTCTTCAATAATTTGATAAATAACATCATTTGCCAATCCTTGTGAGATGTCATAATTAGTAAATATTTCTGATTCAGGATTGAATGAGCAAAAACCTCTTCCTTGCATGGTAAACCATAATCTTCCTTTGGAATCCTCCATAATACTGATTACTTTATTGTAAGGCAGGCAATTGCGAGCGGGTGTAGACTGTGCGGAGTAATTTTTCCATGTTTGATTTCTTGGATTATATTTAAAAACGCCCGAATTGTAGGTTGCGAACCATATGATTCCATTATGATCTTCCAATATGTCAAAAATGAAAATGCCGCCCATCTTTTCGATACGGGTGAAATCATCTTTGGCATGATTATACTTATTGAGTCCTGTAGGGGTCCCTATGTATAAATCTCCGGAGGATGTTTTACACATAGAATATATGTTGTTGTCATTCAACGAATTGGTACTATGCCCCATTGCATAATGTTTGATTTTATTTGAGTTTAGATCTAACGCATGCAATCCTTTGGAATAAGTTCCTATCCAAAGTGTATTATTATCCATACAAAGAGCGTGTATATTATGATAAAGTTCTTTGTTTTCAAATTTTCTAAATTGTTTAGTCGTTGGATTAAATTTGTTTAATCCTCCATCTTCAGTACCTATCCATAAATTCCCATTATTATCTTCGCAGAATTCACGGACAATTTTACCACTGAGACTGTTTTTATTACTGAGCGGATAGTATTTATCAAAATTAGTAAACTGTAAAGGATAATAGTCTATTCCTCCGAAATAGCTTCCGATCCAGATTCCTCCTTCATTGTCTTTGTATATGTCATAAATAGCATTATCGGACAAGGAGTAAACATCATCTCTATTATGTTCGATATGTTGTATTACTTTGTTTGCTGTATCATAAATATATATTCCACTTTCTGTTGCAATCCATAATTTACTGTCGGAGTATCTTAGAATATTTCTAACGAAAATGTTTTGAAGATGGTCAGGTGTGTTGGGAAGTATGTTTGTAACTGTTTTTGTAAGAACATTAATTCGTTTTAATCCTCCTTTGGAAGATCCTATATATAAATGATTATGATTGTCTGTCATTATTTTAAAAACATAGTCATCGGCAAATATATTTATATTGTTGCTGTCTGTAAATAGGTTGAATGTTTTGAAATTGTCGTTTGTGTAATACAGTCCTTCGCCTTTATATCCTACCCATATTGTATTTGTGTAGTCAATTTCAAGATAACTAACGTTATTAGGTTTTTTAATAGGATAATGTATTAGTTTATTGCCTTTGTTTTTAAGACAGAATATACCTTGCGATTCGACCACTATCCAAACATTTCCTTTACTATCTGAAGTTATTTTATAAACGGGTTGAGTGATTTTCGTTCCATCTTGACTGCTGGTACTAAAATAGCTGAAACATTCAGATTTTGGATTATAGATGTAAATACCGGCATCTGTACCTATCCATATTTCACCATTTTTCATTTCAAAAAGAGAATTGATAACATTGTTACCGAGTGATGTCGGATCATCATATTTATACTGGAATATTTTGAAAGAGTTTCCGTCGTATCGATTCAACCCATCTTTGGTGCCAAACCACATAAAACCTGTATGATCTTGCATAATACATAAGACAGAACTTTGAGATAACCCTTGTTCCAATCCTAAATGCTTGAAATAATATTTTTCTGTATTTCCGTAAAAATAAGAAATATCAAAGATGAAAAATAGTAGAAAGAACCGTAGATTATACATGGATGTTTATTGTTTAATATTGCTTTGGTAAGCAAAAATAGAGATAAGTTTTATATGTGCAATGCTTTGATAATATATTGTTTTCTTTTGACAGAATATTGCTGTATTTTACGTGTTACCCTCCCTACATTTGCAATATAAACAATCTGATTGGATGTTATGGGTAGTCATTTAAGTCGGGTGATTTTGTTTTAATTCCTCTATTTTGAGGCCCAAAGTGTCTTAAATCAATCTGCTGAAAAGAGAGTTGGCAATGTGTTTATGGATATAATATTGTAGAATGTTCAGAATATAGAATTTGATCGTTTTTCGATAAGAAATTTTTTATTGATTTATTTTTTTTGAGTAATAGTGTAAGAAATAGTATAATAATAACTTGAAGGAATTAGCAAAGAAACTTTTGTTTTTAGGAAGAAAATTATCCTAACGTTTTATTTTTTGCGCGTAATTTTGTAGCAGATAATAAATCTATAAATAATTAAATCTTTTATTATGATAAATTATTCTATAATTAAAAAATGTCTATCGGTCCGACTATTCTGTCTGTTGCTTTTGATGTTTTCTGCAACAATCGTTTTTAGTCAGAAACGCACAATTAGTGGAAATGTTGTTGATGAAATCAAAGAACCTTTAATTGGGGTTACGGTTCAGATTAAAGGAACAACGCAAGGAACGGTAACCGACCTTGATGGTAATTATTCCATTCTGGTGGATAATCCTAATGCTACATTAATCTTTTCTTATGTGGGGTATAAAAAGGAAATTATACCTCTAAAAAATCGTACTGTCGTTAATGTGACTATGCAAATGGACAGTGAAGTACTTGACGACGTGGTAGTGGTTGGTTATGGAACGCAAAAAAGATTATCTGTTACGGGTTCGGTCAGTAGCGTTAAAGCAACGGATTTGGCTCGGACATCAGCAACTACTACGGCAGCTGCACTTGCAGGCAAAGTACCTGGAATCACAAATCGACAAACAAGCGGTGAACCAGGAGTTGCTATGAGAATGGAGATTCGTAATTTAGGTACACCGTTGTATGTTATTGATGGTGTGATGAAAGATGAGGGGCAATTCAACAATTTGGATGTTAATGATATTGAAAGTATCTCTATCTTGAAAGACGGATCTGCAGCTATTTATGGAGTTAAGGCAGCTAATGGGGTTGTTTTGGTTACAACAAAAAGGGGAACGGTGAATGAGAAACCTACGGTTACCATTAATGGATACTATGGATTACAAAAATGGACTCGTTTTCCGGAATTATCAAATGCTTATCAGTATAAACGGGCTGTTGCTGAAGCTGATGTTATAAAGAATGGCGTGACTCCTAATTTGATATCCCGGGAGGATTTAGAAAAATATAGAACAGAGTATTATAATCCTGAAACAGGAGAAGATTACCGGAGTTTTGATTGGTATGATTTTGCCGTGAGAGACAACACTCCTCAAAAATATTTGAGTGTAAGTTCTCAGGGTGGGGGAGAAAAGACAAATTATTATTTGTCTATTAGCCGTATAGATCAGGATGCAGCATTTAAGGATTTTAATTTTAACAGAACAAATATTCAATTAAATTTAGATACTAAAATTGGTAAATATCTGAAAGTAAGTGCGTCAATGAATGGACGTATCGAGACACGGGAAAGCCCCGCAATTACTATGGATGAAAATAATTGTTATAAGAATGATTTCTGGTATCTGAGATGGGGAATTAGTCGTAATCTCCCGACAGAACGTCCTTACGCAAATGATAATCCTAACTACATAAATAAGATTATGAATGTGCAAAACAATCATGCATATGCTGATCGTGATATTGTAGGTTATGGAGATGATGTTTGGCGTGTATTTCAAGGAAACTGGGATATAGAATGGAATACTCCGATAAAAGGACTAAAAGCTCAATTCTTGTATTCATATTATATAGCTAATAATCAAGAAGAACGCTCTCGTAAATCTGTTCCTGTCTATACATATAATAGAAATATGGACAGCTATGAACAAGATGGTACATTGGCTGATGGTTCTGGTTGGTTAGAAAGATATTTACGTAAGAGACAACGTACGATTGAAGAAAACATGTATCGTTTTACCGTAAATTATGATAATAAGTTTGGAGAACATGCTGTTAGCGCTGTATTGGTTGGTGAAGCTACAGAGCGTTTTGATCGTAGTATGTTGATGGTAAATAATGCAATTGCTAGTAATGATCAAACATTGTTTTTTGACAAGGATGAAAATAATGTGATTCGGAATGAAGGATATTCGGTACGTCCTTCTGCGGGTTTTATAGGTAGGATTAACTATAATTATGCAGATCGTTATTTGCTGGAATTGTCTGGTCGATATGATGGGTCTTTTATTTTTCCCAGGAATAAGCGTTGGGGGTTCTTTCCTTCAGTTTCTGCTGGATGGCGTGTTTCTTCCGAACAGTTTTTTGCTAATTCAGTGTTGAGTAATTATATCAGTAATTTAAAATTCAGAGTTTCCTATGGTGAAATGGGAAATGATGATAATTATAGCAGTAATAAAGTTCTTGGTATTGGTGATTGGGATTATATGTATGGTTATAATATGAATGCCGGTACAGGTGTAATTGCTTCTGATCCTTTTATTTCTTCAAGTGGTAGTACTATTGGTTCTGTGTCTCAGCGCGGCATGCCTGTAACGAATCTTTCGTGGGTAAAATCTTCCATGCTGAATATCGGCGTTGATCTGGGCTTTCTTAATAATAGATTGACTCTGGAAGTGGATGGGTTTATGCGTAAAAGAAGCGGTTTGACTGATAGACGTGGTGATGTATATATTCCTTATGAAACCGGATATAGTGAAATGCCATTGGAAAATTTGAATACGGATAAGCATATAGGTATTGACGGTTTGATTAAATGGCAGGATAATGTAGGTAGAGAGTTTTATTATAGCGTCGGTTTTAACGCAACGCTTGCACGAAAGAAAAATGGAAATGTTTATGGCGAAAGGTTTGGGAATTCTTGGGAACAATATCGGAAATCAGGTCAGAATCGTTGGTCTTACGTAAATTGGGGATATGAAGTGATTGGTCGTTTTCAGACTCAGGAAGAAATTGATGCATATCCTGTAATTATGAATATAAGTAATGGGTCAGACCGTAATAAATTGGTTCTTCCGGGTGATCTGATTTATAAAGATCAAAATGGGGATGGAGTTATTAACGATTATGATAGTCGTCCCATCGGATATGCGGAAGGAGGTTTACCATATATGACGTATGGATTGAATTTAGCTTGTAGTTACAAAGGATTCGATATTGCGATTGACTTTGCTGGTGCCGCTTTACAGTCCTTCCAAAGAAATTGGGAAACTAAATGGCCTTTTCAGGCTGGTAATACTTTCAATTATATGGTGGAAGATCGTTGGCATCATGAAGATCCGTTGGATCCGAGCACTCCGTGGGTTTCAGGAAACTATCCTGCTTTACGCCCACAATCGGTAAATGCTTGGCATGTTTACTGTAATAATTCCACTTATTGGTTGACTAATGCTGCATATTTTAGAATGAAAAATCTGGAGATTGGATATACCATACCTCAGAAGATTACACAAAAAATTGCAATGCAAAAATTCAGGGTATTTTTTAACGGAACGAATTTATTTAGTATTGATAATACTTCAAAGTTTGGTTTAGATCCTGAAAACTCTGATACAAATGGGTTGGGGTATCCTATGGTAAGAGTTTTGACATTTGGTGCTACTATAACTTTTTAAAAACGATAAAATATGAAAAGAATGATTTTATATACTTTGTTAGTTTTCGTCGCGATAGGTTTTTCTGCTTGTGATGATTGGTTGGATAGAGAACCTAAAACTTTTATAGATGACGAAAAGGCATATTCCGGGAAAGAAAATATAACTGCTATCATTACTAATTTATATAATCGTTTGCCGGATACGGGTGCAATGTATCAGGGAACCGGTTACTTTACAGAACTTGATGAGGCCATGTCAGGTGTCGGGCAGAATGATTTGAAAGGATATGCAAATGGTTATTTGGAATATTATGACTATACGCTTATGCGTGATATAAATACTCATTTGTCTAAGCTGAAGAATGTTACAGTTTTGTCAGAGGATGAAAAGAGTTATTATATAGCCGAAGCGCGCTTTATACGAGCTTATGTTTATTTTGAGATGGTCAAACGTATGGGAGGGGTTCCATTAATTACTGATGTTATGGTTTATGATCCGAGTAAAGACATTACTACTTATGAGGTGCCTCGTAGCAAAGAATATGAGATTTATGATTTTATAGCTTCAGAATTAGATGAAATTTTGGATGACTTGAATTTACCTGCTATAATTCAATATAATAGAGCTTCTAAAGGTGCTGCTTTAGCGTTAAAATGTCGCGCGATGTTATATGCAGGGTCTTTAGCTAAATATAATTCTTTAATGGAAGAACCTGTTTCATTACCGGGACAAGAAGTTGGAATTCCTGTAAGTATGTCTGTGAAATATTATCAGGCCTCATTACAGGCGGCAAAAGATCTAATGGATATGGGAATTTATGGCCTGTATGATAAGGATGCTGATAAAAAGACGAATTTTTATAAATTATTCACAACATTGCCAAATGCAGGTAATAATGAATCGATTTTTATAAAAGAATATTTAGCACCTACAATTCTTCATTCATGGACTGCTTCAAATCTGCCTCGCAGTTTTACAGGAGGCGGAACATCGGGTACAGCAGTAAATCCTTCTTTAAATTTAGTAGATGCTTTTAAAAACTTGGATGGTACGGATGGAAAACTACAAGCATATGTTGATCCTGATCATGCGGATGAAACTTCCACAACCACTAATAAATTTGATAACAATCCGGAATCTTATTTATATTATGATAATATAGAAGATATTTTTCGGAACAAGGATAATCGTCTGTTTGCAACGGTTATGCTTCCTGGATCTACTTTTATGAATAAAGCTTTGGATATTCGTGCGGGAATAGCTTATTATAACTTGAGTTCAACTTATAAATGCAACTTTTTGGGTGCGGA
>ULYF01056731.1_pt1 | contig 16287 bp, 14 predicted proteins | sample 1961941 | NCBI WGS metagenome assembly ULYF01 (sample SAMEA4835857, study PRJEB28245) | human gut metagenome | biome: gut microbiome; material: fecal sample | place: Denmark | collected 2008 | reverse complement strand
GTTGAAGTTTTTTATATTAACTAGCACAATGGGTTAATTTATCTCTACTAAGCGCCATCGAGTACTTCTTCTCCCTTTTTCATATAGTCTCGCTTTTTATAAGAATACCTGATAACTCACTCCCGGACCCAATATCAATATATCACCTACCTCTATTATGAGATCTATATCAATACATACGGTGGCTCTAATACATAATCCACATGTTCAGGAGACTGCCATTCTGGCATGACTTGAGTTTTTGTTCTATTCTTCGTTTCCTTTTTCATAATCTCCGTCAGAAGTGTATTGATCATATCTTTAAAAATATTGACATATATTTTCTCCCTTACACTTCTATTTTCATAAAAAACATTTAAATGATTATAATTTATCCATGTTATTTTGGAAATCCCATAAATTGGCAGATAATTCAAAGTTTTATCTATTTTTCCACAAACAAAATAATGACTATACAAAGCATCTTCTGCTAACAAAATCCCCTCTTCCGATCTTATACTACAAATACCTATAATCTTATCTTTATTGCAGCCCTTCGCATATGTACTCAAAGCTTCATATATCTCACTTTCCTTCAATTCATCTGTTGTTTTAAAGTTCCAAGACCAAGAAGGACGATATATATTTGCAATATTCATAATCTCTGTCAGTTCTTCTCTGCTAAGTACCATCGAACATTCCCTCTCTTTTTCAATCAATTCACTTTCTAAAAAACAAATAATAAATGCCTTTGCTTACTTTAATATTTTTAAGCCATCTAAATTATATATCTATTGTACCAAACCGCTAGCGCGACGACTAGCCCTAAAAGACACGAGAATCATTATTTCCAGAAACAGTAATTTTTTTAATAATCATAGTATTTATTTTTGGCAATAATATTTTGAATAAAAGAGTACATAAAAAAGAGAAAGTCTTAATGGACATAATCCATATAAACTCTCTCTTTTGAACTCACCCTATCTGGACCCCAGTGTCACTTCCACACTCTGCTCCATATACTCCCCGTTGACCGGACGGGAAATGACCATCTCTACAGTCTCTCCTGCCGCATAATAAGAAAGTTTTTCGATCAGATCCGATCCTCCTGTTACTGCCTGCCCGTCCATTTCCACAATCACGTCACCTCTGCGGATCCCTGCATTAGCAGCCGGATCCCCTTCTATCGCTTCAAGAACAAAAGCGCCTGCCGGCATATCATACATTTCCAGAGCCTCAACCGTCATATCTCCAGCCTCAAGCCCCAGATATCCGGCTTCTGATTCCTGTACCTTATCTCTTGTCTGACGGTTCATAAGTTTTTCCAAAATAGGCTGCGCTGTGGAGACCGGAATAGCATATCCCATTCCTTCTACTGCATTATCTGCATATTTTGCAGAATTGATGCCGATCAGCTCTCCATTCATATTTAGAAGTGCACCGCCGCTGTTTCCGGGATTGATAGCTGCATCAGTCTGTATCAGTCCTGATGTTGTCACATCCTCTGACGCAATACTTCTGTCCAGGGCGCTGACCCATCCGGAAGTAACAGACTGTCCATATCCCAGTGCATTTCCGATGGCAACCACCTGCTCTCCTACCTGCAGTCCGTCCGAATCCCCTATCTGTGCAATCTTGATCTCAGAAAGCGTATCCTCCGGGATATCAGATTTTTGTACAGCTACTACTGCCAGATCGTTTGGTGCATCTGTTCCTTTGATTTTGGCGCTTACCGCATCTTCTACATTAATATCATCGTGGCTGATATTTTGAAGTTCTTTTTCTGCATCAGCAACATCATCACCAATAAAACATACACTTAAGGTGGTCGCATTCTCTACAACATGATTATTGGTGGCAATCAGAAGTTCATCGTCATTTTCTCCCACAATAATACCAGATCCGCTGCTTTCACTGGAAAACTGCTGCGTTCCATAAGAACCAAAGGTATACATACTGAAAAAACTGGGAATCTCCTGGATACTCACAGAAGTAATGGCAACAACTGACGGCATGGCTGCTGCGGCAACCTCTGCCACTGAACCAATGCCTTCTGAATTGTTTCCGGCTGATGAAGCCGCCGAATCTGAGGCTGACAATTCTGTCCTGGATATAGGCTGGACTGTCTCCGTACGTTCCCCTGTTCCCAGATATCTTTCTGCTGCAAAATTGGAAGCCTGGAACACAGCGCTGGCTGTCACTCCAAAAACAACCGCCAGTGCAATGGTTCCTGCAATTTTCCTGCCAGCTGTATGTTTTCTTTTTTTATTTTTCTGCGGGGGATTTTTCTCCGGTTCAGCACTGTTTCGATGCATCTGATAATGGTCATAATGCGGAACCGGCGCCGGATGAATTTCTCTCTCATTCCATCTATTCTGATCCTGCGGAGCATCCTGTCCCCAATTGTTATCATTATCCATGGTTTTGCTCCTCTCCGTTGTCATTTTCTTTTTATTTATGACTCAAGTGTAACAGGGAATTGTGTTCAAAATGTGACAACTCCTTTAAAAAAACGTGTTCACAGGAAGAACGCGCCGAAGCCCTGTCAATTCCAATAGGACTTGTTCATCGTACACCAGAGAAGCAGTTTTCGAGGCAGCTTTCTGTATCGCTTTCCTGCCAGATATCCCGCATATTTACATCCGCTCTGCAAAACAAAGCCCGGGATCAGATGCCACTTTCCAGATTTCAGAAGATGGACAAATGTTTTTTTCACCAGACGGATCCCTTCTCCTTCCGAAGGTACAGAATCGAAGATCTCATGATACTCTGCCTGGGATACGCCCAGGTCAAAATTTCTGTGAAACTGCTGACTGCAGGTATAATTATGGGAATGGATCACCTTTGCATCAGCAGCATAAGCAATCCCAAATCCTTTTTGTATCAATCCTGCCGCATAGATCATATCCTCATTAAATATGGTTTTTTCAACAAAACCTCCCAGTTTTTCATATATTTCTTTTTTGTACGCCGCACACACATTTGAACAGAAAAATGTTTTGATCCCATATTTCGGCAGATCCTTCTCTGTTTTTACAGAAGATTTTTCCGGATAGTTAAATGCTCTTGTATAAGACTCTACAAAACTGCAGGATGGAGAAGGAAGCTGGCGGGCATATGCTGCTCCGATATTTTCCTGTGCGGTTAGAGCTTTTACCAGTTTACTGATCAAAGAAGCATCTGCCGGAAGTGCATCCTGTGTCATAAAAACCATGATTTCTCCATCGGATAACTCTGATGCTCTTTTTCTGGTACCTCCATGGTCAAATTCCTGTTTTTTCAAATGATGAACTTCCAGTATCGGATGGTTTTTTTCCCATTTTTCCTCCCAGGAACCTTCTTCCGTATGCATGATAATAATTCTGCTGATCGGATAATCCTGCTTTTCCAGACGTTCCAGAAGCTGTGAAAATTCTCTCCCCGGACGATATACAGGAATGATCACATCGATTTTTTTTGTATCCATTTTATCCCTTTCTTTTAAAAAGGGAATTTCTCTTTTGAAGAAATTCCCTTAAAATAATTCTTTATTATGCTGCTTCGCCTGATACAACTTCTCCGCTGTCGCCGCCAACACTTTCTGCACTTCCGTCGCCGCCCTCTACAGAGCCGCCTGCATCTGTGCTTCCGTCGCCGCCTTCTACGGAACCGCCGCCGTCACCTGTTCCCGGATCTGTCCAGTCTCCGCCGCCGGAGCCGTCTCCACTTCCATCGCCGGTTCCCGGATCCGTCCAGTCTCCGCCGCCGGAACCGTCTCCACTTCCGTCGCCTGTTCCCGGATCTGTCCAGTCTCCGCCGCCGGAACCGTCTCCACTTCCGTCACCGGTTCCCGGGTCTTCCCAGTCTCCGCCGCCGGAACCGTCTCCACTTCCATCACCGGTTCCTGGATCTGTCCAGTTTCCATCTCCGCTTCCACCGCTGCTGTCTCCAGTTCCCGGATCTACATAATCCCCGGTATTGTCTGACCATCCATTACCATCGTTTTCAAAGATAATGGTATCGTTTGTTGTATTTTCTGTTTCCGGTGTGATAACCTGTGTATCCTCCAGGGCACCCAGTCCACTGACGATCTCCGCAATCTTGGCACTGATATCCTGAACTGTACTGGATGGCACATATGCCTCATCTCCATAAAGGAATTTGTGAAGCGCTACAACATTGGAAACCAGATCCACGTCTGAGGTTCCTTCGGCTGTAGGAACGATCACACTGCCTTTTACGTTAGAAAACTTAAACGCTGTAGGGAATCCTACTGTTTCATTCATACTGTATCCGATCATAATAGGAAGAAGCTGAAGGATCTCCGTTTTATCTACAGAGGTCTCTACCATAGGGAATACTTCATCCATAATCTTAAAGATTGTAGGAAGTCCTGCTTTCTTCGCCTTCTGAACGATCAGCTGGATTACTTTTCGCTGTCTCTCTGTACGTCCCATATCCAGACTTGCTGTATAACGGATACGACAGTAAGCAGTTACCTGTACACCGTTCAGATGATAACGGTAGTCGATTTTTTCGATATCTTCCGGTCTCTCCGGCAGTTCGATAGGTGTATAATCCTTGCCAATATCTGCTGAAGTTTCTACGCAGTAATTGTTCATATGCTCGATCTCTGCATAGGACATGTCAATATCCAGACCGCCAAGAGCATCAACAATAGAAGCCAGTGCATTAAAGTTTACTGTTGCATAATCTGTAATGTTCAGGTCCATATTCCTGTTCAGCATGCTCACTGCTTCTGCCGGACTTTTGGCATAAGCTGCATTGGCTTTGGAATAGGTTTCGCCATAAACATTCAAAAGTGTATCTCTGTATACTGAAGCAAGCTTTACATCCTTGGTATCATTATTCACACTTGCAATGATCATAGTATCACTGTTCATGCCGCCCACTGCACTTTTATCTCTGTGGTCAATACCAAACAGCGCATAAGTAGTGAAACCTGTCAGCTTGGATGTTTCCGCCTCAATAGATTCCTGTACTTCCTGATTCACCTGGATCTGGCTGGTATCTGCTGCCGGCTGCTGGATCTTGTCCATTTTGGAATTCAGCTGTCCGTAAACATAAAGACCGCCAATAAACAGAAGGAGTACGATAATCTCTACTGCAAACAGTATCTTCTTTGTTTTTGATCTTGGTTTTGCCATCTTCTTTCCCCTTATTCTTTAATATGCATTTTTATTTATGAAACCTTTAAAAATCGTCAGGAACAGGATCTTAATATCAAATCCGATACTCCAGTTTTCAATATAATAAAGGTCACAGTCAATACGTTTTCTGATGGAAGTATCTCCGCGATATCCATTTACCTGAGCCCATCCGGTCAGTCCCGGACGAACCTGGTGCTTTACCATGTATCTGGGAATTTCTTCCCGGAATTTTTCCACAAAGAAAGGCCGTTCCGGTCTTGGACCTACCAGGCTCATATCTCCTCTGAGTATATTAAAAAGCTGTGGAAGCTCATCAATACTTGTTCTTCGCATAAACCTGCCGATCCCTGTTACACGGGGATCATTTTTTACTGTCCATGCCTTTTTTTCCTCTGCCTCCGGCTGTATCTCCATAGAACGGAACTTATACATCCAGAACGTCTTATTATGAAGCCCTACACGTTCCTGTTTATAGATCAGCGGTCCCGGTGAAGTTGCTTTTATCAGTATACACATCAAAGCCATTACCGGAGAGGATACGATGATCGCTGCAATAGAACCTAAAATATCCATCACACGTTTCACCATAGCATTGAAAGTATTGCTTAAAGGAACATACCGTATATTGATCACCGGAAGTCCCAGGATGTCTTCCGTATATGGCTTTGTAGGGATGATCTTATTATAATCCGGAATAAATTTTGTATGCACACCTGATTTTTCACACATGGCAACGATTTCTTCCAGACGATAGTATTCACTTAACCCAAGAGTGATCGCAATCTCATCCAGTCTGTTCGTGGGAAGGATCACGGTAAGATTGGCAATCCTGCCTATAACCTTAACCCCTTTATACAAAGTCCCTGCCGGAACATTATCGTCAAGGATCCCTCTGACAACATATCCCCACTGGGGGTTCGCTTCGATCCTGTCTATATATTCTTCTGCCGCACGGCTGTATCCCACCAGTATGATCTGTTTCTGGTTCAGACCTTTTTTGCGCATATTCTGGAGAAACAGAAAAACTGCCATTCTGCCACACCACTCCAGAACAATATTTACACCGCAAAAGATATATACTGTCAGTCGGGAATAATGTCCCTCTTTCATCATATATAAAAGGAATACAAAAGCAAGCATTCCCAGCACATTTGCCTTGATGATATTGGCAAGCATAAGCCGGCGCCCCTGCATATGCAGCGGCTCATATAAAGTAAATGCCTGATAGAGAAGCATATATCCCGGAACAATAAATACCAGCGCAAGCATATACTGGGAAAAACTCAGTCCTTTTTCTGCGGAATACGCAAACGGTCCCATAAATCGCAGATACCACGCGATTATATAGGAAACTACAAGGATGAATATATCCATCAGCATCATGCGCCGGCTGAAAGTCTTCTGATTATCCTGCATGAATCTATGACACCTCGATCCGTTTCATTGTGTCTGTCTGTAACTGCTGAATAGTTACGTCTATCTTATAATACTTGGTTTTTAAAATCAATCATTTCTTACAGATTATTTTATAATAACCGTCTGAATCCCTGTAAAAACGACTTTACGCCGCCAGTCTCCGAAACATATTTATCCATAATTCCAGCTGGATCTTACAGTAATTCGGCATATTTTTAAAAGAAAACGGTACTTTTTTGCCTTTCAGACTAATAGAAAATCCGTTTTTAATCCCTGCAAGATATTCTTTCCCCATTCCCTTGACAGTAAAAAAAAGAAACTTTATCCCGAATCCAACGACCAGGAAGGGAAGGTTCAGAATAATCTGCAGCAACGGCATATTCTTATAGATCAGATAAACATTGTTCCTGGAAGAATATCTGGTCTTAAACTGATTATAACGGGATCCGCTTGTACCACTTCCCACATGATAAACAACAGCTTCCGGAGCATACCAGTTTTCATAGCCATAAATCCGTGCCCTGTAGCCGATGTCTGTATCTTCCAGATAAGCAAAATGCTCCTCGTCAAAACAGCCTATTTTTTCCAGTATTCTTTTTCTGTAAATGGCTGCCCCGCCACATGCAGCAAATATCTGCTCTTCTTTTTCATAAGTATGGATGTCCCTGCCTTTTCCCCTTGCAAAAGACCATCCAAGAGCACAGTAGTAATTTCCGGCATCATCAATCTTGTCTCTGTCATGATACTGCACCATACGGGCCGCACAGGAAAAAGCATCCTTATGCCGTCGGATCGCGGCAAGCATCTGCTCCACAAAATCCTCTGCCACCTCTGTGTCGTTGTTCAAAAGCAGGACATATGGCGCCTTAGACGCACGGATTCCCTCATTGACTGCTCTGCAGAAGCCAAAATTTTCTGTAAGCTCTATAATGTGAACCCATGGATAATTACCTGCCACAAAAGAACAGCTTCCGTCTGTAGACCCATTGTCTACAAAAATAACCTCAAAATTTCTTGCGGTCTGCCCTTCCAGACTTCCCAGTACACTGTCCAGAAAGGCAATTCCATTAAAATTCGGTATAACCACCGATACTTCCATATATCCTCCTTATTGCTTCTTTCCCATTCCGGGAAGCGGCCGAAGCGAATAATTCCATTTTGTCAGAGACAGATTCTTGTTATAATAAGGGTCGCCCTTTTTCAGGATATCGATCCACTGACAACGCATATATTCAATCTCCTCCTGAAACCGCCGTACCTTTTCCGTACTGTCCTCTGCTCCTCTTGTTTTTGATTCCATATGATAGAGCTGTACGTAAGGATCATAAACAATTAATTTTTTATTTTTTCTTACTTTCAGGCAGAGATCTACATCATTAAATGCCACCGAAAGTTTTTCGGTAAAGCCTCCCGCTTCCTCAAAGGCTGTTTTTTTCATCATCATACAGGCCGCAGTCACAGCACTCATATCCTGAAGGATAGATGCTTTGTGAAGATATCCAGTTCTGTTGGCAGGCATATCCACAAACATATGCCCGGCTATTCCGCCGATGCCAATAACACAGCCTGCATGCTGGATCGTATTGTCCGGGTAAATCAGCTTCACACCTACCGCACCAACTTCCGGACGCTGACAGACACCAAGCATTTCCCTGATCCATCCAGGGGTAATGATCTTTACGTCATTATTCAGGAAAAGAAGATAGTCTCCTCTGGCATGACTGACTCCATAGTTATTGATCGCCGAATAGTTAAATTCTTTTTTCCAGCGTAACAGACGGATCCGTGGATCCTGTGACAGTTCCTTATAATATTGAAAGATTTCTTCTGTGGTACTGTTATTTTCTACTATGATGATCTCATAATTCTCATATTCTGTTTTTTCCCGGATAGATTCAATACAGTCCTTTAAGGTTTCTTTTTCATCTTTATTGGGGATAATGATAGAAACAAGAGGATTTCCCTGAACCGGGTATTTTACCCGGAAAAAGCCCAGATCCGGTGTATGGGTGACCACGCCTTCTGTACCGGTCCGTTCCAGATGGGCTTCTATCGCTCTTTTTCCGGCATCAAAAGCATACATCTTGCTGGCAGGATTATCTGCTGTAGAAGCCTTGTGCGTACGCCAGTGGTAAAGAATCTCCGGAATATGCCCTACACTTCGTGCAGTTTCAACACATCGGAAAATAAAATCATGATCCTGTGCTCCGTCAAATTCCTGCCGGAAGCCGCCGGCTTTTTTCACAACAGAACGCCTTACTACAAAAAAATGACAGATATAATTATTCGATCTCAAAAGATCCAGATTAAAATCCGGTTTCAGATGAGGCTGAAAATGCTCATCCAGTTCTGTTGTCACCTTGTCTTCGTCTGTATATACAGCATCTAATTCCCGGTCAGACTCAAGCGCCCGCACTACCTCGAAAAGGGCATTTGGAGCAAGAAGATCATCATGATCCAACAGTCCCACAAATTCCCCTTCCGCCATTTCAAGCGCCGCATTTGTATTTCCGGCAATCCCTTTATTTTCAGACAGTTCACTGACACGGATACGGGAATCTTTTTTCATATATTCTTCCAGGACGCCTTTCATAGCAGTATCCTCCGGACTGCCGTTTGCAATACAAAGTTCCCAGTTCGAATAGGTCTGTGCCAGAAGAGATTCCATCATCTGTATCAGAAATGTCTCCGGAGTACGAAAAGCCGGAACCGCCACACTGATCAGCGGCTCATAGGCAAAACGGCGTTTTCTCTGTTTTTCCAGTTCCGCCTCATCCGGCACGTAAGCTTCATACCATGGTCCATAGGGAACCTCCTCCGGCTCAAATCTTTCATGAAGACGGATCCAGAATTCCTTCGGTCCATAGTGCCTGAGATAACGAAATCCTTTCTTTATTGTATATGGGTTTAATTTTTTCAGCATCCGGTTCCATTGGATCCTTCCTGCTTCCTCTTTTTTATTCATTGTCAAACCTCAGTTTATCGCCTGTTTTTGCGTGTTTTTTCCATAGAATCCGGGTTTATTTTATCATTCTGTCCCGAGTTTTGCAAGGCTGAACGTGTGTATCAGTAAACCACCCCTTACAAAAGTATTGAATTACCGTGTAAAATGGGATATGATAAGTTTTGTAAAACTTTAAATCCCGATTCTTTACAGGAGTAAAATTTATGAAAATAAAGAACTTATTCATTGGTCTTCTGGCTCTTGGCACAGTTTTTTCTCTGATCTTACAGACACCTGTCCAGGCGGCAGAAGCGGCCTCAGGAATCACTACCAATTCCATCTCCGGCTGGCCCCAGGGGAATGATATCACCTCTGCTGCCGCTGTGGTAATGGAGGAATCCACGGATACTGTCATCTATGCCAAAAACATGGATCAGCAGCTTTTTCCCGGAAGTACCGTTAAGGTAATGACCACCCTTCTTGCCCTGGAAAACAGTCAGCTCACTGACCAGGTGACTATGACAGCCACAGGGGTTTCCGGTGTCACAGACGGCGGCGCCAATATTTCTGCACAGCTGGACGAGGTTTTTACCATGGAACAGTGCCTCCATGCCATTATGCTGGCCTCTGCCAATGACATTGCTCTTCAGGTAGCCGAACATCTGGGAGGCTCTGTAGAGGGATTTGTCCAGATGATGAACGCAAAAGCAGCCGAACTTGGCTGTACCAACACAATATTCACCAATCCTACCGGACTTCCTGACGAAAATCAGCATACCACTGCTCACGATATGGCACTGATCATGCAGGCAGCTATGGAAAATGAAACCTTCCGCACCATTGCCGGTACACTTTCCTATACCATCACTGCCACCAATGTTTCCGGCGGCGACCGTGTACTGACAAACAAATTCGCCATGATCAATGCTGCTGACCCTGCGTATTATCAGTTTTGTATCGGAGGACGTGAAGGATATACCGAAGCATCCGGAAGCACCCTTGTCTGCGGTGCAGAAAAAAACGGAGTGACACTGATCGCAGTTGTCCTGCAGGGAGCTTCCGGTACTACTGCTGCTGAAGCAGGTGCGCTTCTCAACTATGGATTTGATAATTTTCAGATGCTTTCTCTGGGAGATACAGATTTTAACATGATCTCCGGTGGAAATGTATATGTTCCGGTCGGGGCATCTGCTGACAGCCTGACCACCAAAGACGGCGCTGTGGAAAGCGGTCAGTATACCCGCCAGTATTTCTTTGGAGAGGCTCCTGTAGGAACTTCTGTTATGGCAGCGGTCCAGGAACAGGATACAACACTGATCGATGAAAGCCAGAAGAATCTTAAGGCTGCACAGGACTATTCCGAAAATCATACAGAAATCCCCTACTACCTGATCGCAGGCGGCGGACTCCTGGTACTTTTATTCCTGATTTTTATGATCGTAAAAATCGCAAAGTCATAAAAAATCATAAATTTTCTGTAAAACTTTTAAAAATAAATCTTGAAAACAAACTGCTCATACTGTACAATACACTTGATATAGGGGAGTAGTCAGCACTGTCCGGTGCGATTAAGTCAACAGCATGAGCCTCTGGCTCTGGCTTAATCTATACCTTTTTGATTCTGGTATACGACAAGACCTGTGTTCCTTTTTACGGGACACAGGTCTTTTTTACTGGAAACCTGTTGACAGTCAGACAGACAGTCCCGTGAAAATAATTAGGAGGAATCTGTATGGACTTTTTAATTTCCGGCATCACATCTATCACCCCCCAGCAGATCGTCATGTATGTGATCGGAGCCGTTCTTATCTGGCTCGCTATCAATAAAGATCTGGAACCGGTACTGCTCCTGCCGCTGGGATTCGGAGCGATTCTTGTAAACCTTCCTGCTTCCGGTGTACTGAACCAGACACTTGAAGGAATCGGCGAAACAAGCGGTATCATCGAGTGGCTGTTTAATGTAGGAATCGAGGCTTCTGAAGCAATGCCGCTTCTTCTGTTTATCGGAATCGGCGCAATGATCGACTTTGGTCCTCTGCTTTCCAACCCGAAGCTGTTCCTGTTCGGAGCTGCTGCTCAGTTTGGTATCTTCGCAGCTATCGTTGTTGCATGCTGCCTTGGCTTTGACTTAAAAGACGCTGCTTCCATCGGTATCATCGGAGCTGCTGACGGCCCGACTTCCATTCTGGTATCTCAGGTTCTTGGCTCCAATTATATCGGCCCCATCGCGGTAGTCGCCTACTCGTACATGGCTCTGGTGCCGATCATCCAGCCTATGGTCATCAAGCTGCTCACAACAAAAAAAGAGCGCTGCATCCATATGGAATACAAACCGGCAACTGTTTCCAAAAAAGCGAAAATCATTTTCCCGATTGTGGTTACTTTCATCGCCGGACTGGTTGCACCAATGTCCGTATCTCTGGTAGGATTCCTGATGTTCGGTAACCTGCTCCGTGAATGCGGTGTTCTGAACAATCTGTCTGATACTGCACAGAATGTTCTGTCTAACCTGGTTTCCCTTCTTCTGGGAATCACCATTGCATTCAGTATGAAAGCCGATACCTTTGTAAATAAGGAAACTCTTCTGATCATGCTTATTGGTCTCAGCGCATTTATCTTCGATACTGCTGCAGGTGTGCTTTTTGCAAAGCTTATGAATCTTTTCTCCAAAGAAAAGATCAATCCTATGATCGGCGCTGCCGGAATCTCCGCATTCCCTATGGCTGCCCGTGTTGTACAGAAAATGGCGCTTAAAGAAGACCCAAGCAATGTTCTCATCATGCAGGCAACAGGAACCAACGTTTCCGGCCAGATCGCTTCTGTTGTTGCCGGCGGCGTTATCCTGAACGTTGTTGCAAGCATTCTCTAATGGAAAGGGGAAATCCGTATGAATACAGAGCTTATCATGCAGGCATTTGAAGTTATGTGGAAAGGGATGCTGAGTATCTTTACTGTTATCGTTATCCTGACTCTTCTGGTGTACCTGATTAACAAATTTTTGAAATAAATATCTGTTTGTGGAGGAAATGAGGATTTAAGGTTCTTGTTCCTCACAGACGATGCATATGAGAAAAAAGCAGATCATGTGCTATGCTGCATTTCCTGGTAAACCTGTGCGCTGATTTGCTGCCATTCGCACAAACTCGCCTAACGGCTCAAACAATGTGCTCGATGGCAGCAGCTAACACAGGCTTACCGACGGAAGTCTCGCAAGGCACTATGATCTGCTTTTTTCTCTTTGCATCTGAAAGTGGGCAACAGTCAAATTGAAATCCGGTCCTCGGCCGGCAGCCAGCCTCAGGCTGGTCGGCAGGCTGCGCCCTGCGGTTTCCCGCCCATACACAACAAAACAACAGGAATATAAATTTGCAGTCTGAAAAATGTAATGAAGGATCAATGAAATCTGCATGTCATTTACAGACAAAAATTATATTTTACTCACCCCATAAACCTGCTGTTTTTTATACAAAAAGTCTCTTTGCTGTTCCGCTCACCTTTTTACAGTAGAAAACAAGAAGCTTCCACGCAGCAATTCCTGCAAGGAACAGCAGAACTCCGATGAAAAGGATAAGGATAAATTCCACCAGGGGATTCAGTGTGAAAGATTCACTTACAAATATCCCAATATGATCTGCGAAGGGCAGTCCAAGATGAAAAATCTGATTGATCAGCTTGATCAGTCCCAGACACGGGCAAATGGCGCCGCAAACTATAAATGTAGGTGCAATCACTCCCAGACAGGGAATCACAACCATTCCCGAAAATCCTACCAGACTACAAAAAGCGCAAATGATCAGGACTCTGTTCCAGCTGAATCCTTTTTCTTTGGTTATGAGATCTCCAAGATACGCTTTTGCCAGGTCTTTGGGATCTCCCAGTCTTTCAATAATCATTTCATCAGAAACTCCATTGTTCTGCAATTCCTGCATTTCACTTTTTATCTCATTGATAATATCAATCCGTTCTGAAACAGGAACAGGTCTCAGACATTTTTCCATTTTTTCAAGATAATTATCTAATATTTTTTTCATGCCTTTTCTCCTTTAATTTCGTTGATCGCATTCAGTAAGTTGTCCCACTCCACAGACATTGCGGAAATGTATTCTTCTCCTTTGGCTGTAAGTGAATAATACTTTCTCGGCGGCAGCCCCTCTGTTCCCTCCTGCCAGCAGGAAGAAATAAATTCCTCTTTCAACAATCGGCGCAGCAGCGGATAAATTGTATTTTCTTTCGCGGCAATGATGGGATACTGATCCAATGTGCTGATAATCTCATAACCATAAGACGGTTGTTTCTTTATCAAAAGCAAAATACAAAATTCAAGTGTTCCTCTTTTTACCTGTGATTTCCAGTCATCAATATTCATCTACTATGCCTCCTTTATATACAGTGTACTACACAGTATATCTAGTGTCAACAATATATCATAAAAATATAATTTAATTTTATTTAGTAAATAGAGCCAAAAAAAGAGAATGACCGGTCTTCAGTCATTCCCTCCCTGCTCATTCCGTAAATTGCATATCCATTATGCTAAAAACTTTCCTGCCTACTCAAATTTCATTCGTTCTGTAAAAACAGAATTTGCTACTACAAATCAATCTCTATCTCGTACTTATCATCGATAAGCAGATATTTTACATTATGCTTTTTTGCAAGTTCCAAAACTTTTGCATTATCTTCTAAAACGCTTTCCATAGTACACCATTCATCGTCTAAGCGACTTTCTATTACACTTGCATATTTCTTGATATTGTTGAAATGCTTTTTAATATAATTTTCGCTCATTACAAGGCAAAAGTATCTGATATTATCAAGATATTCTTTTGCAAAGTCATTTGCCCAATCAAAAGGGATATAACACCCTTCAACAATGAGATTTTGTTTATTCTCTATGGCGGTTTTAATTATTTCACGAACCATAGGCCACAGATACTCGGTAAGCTTATCGTCATCTTGGGGCGTGAGCTTAGTATAGCCGCTGCGAATCAGACCCATTTTCAGATGGTCTATTGATAAATACGGATATTTATACTTTTCGAGCAGCTTTTGAGCAAGCACAGTCTTACCTGTGTGTGATGCACCTGTTATTAAAACAATCATCTTTTTCTCCATTCTATTGCAGTTTCTCCGATAATGGAACATCCCACAGATAGCGAATCACCGATATCGGCATTATTTCTGCTTTTTTTCCAAAAATCTGCCCGCTATTCTGGACACTCCGAACAAAATCCAGAACAAACAGCTGGCAAGTACTCCTGCCTTTAATCCCGGCGCCTGAAAATTCAGCTCCAGTGTGTGATCGCCTTCCGGGATCTCACAGGCCAGAAATCCAATGTCGCCGCGAAGGAGTTCTGTTTCTTTTCCATCAATGGTCAGGCTCCAGCCTTTTTCGTATGGGATCATAAACATTCCGTATCCGTCTGTTTCCGCATGGATGGATCCGGTAATATGGGAATCTTTTTCCGGTCGATTCAGGATGATTTCTGAATCTTCCATGGCATTTTTGTCCTCCTGGCTGAGAAGCTGCGAAATCTCGGAGGCTGTCTGAAGTTCTTTCGGAGATGTTTCCCGGAAAATCTTCACTTCTGTTTCAGAATCCTCTTCTTCCGGCAGAGCAATCACATTCTGAAGAAACTCGTCTCTTGTGTCTTCTGTACACAATTCCTTTAAACTTTCCTCTGTTACCGCATCGGTATAAAAGTGAGCCGTTCCGGTTTCCAGCTGATTTTCATGGACATAAAGCCCACCTACCTGATCCAGTACCTTCCATCCTTCCTCAGGTACCTTCTGACCGGAGATCAGATAACGGATTCCCAGAAAAGCTGCCAGCTGTTCATCTTCTACATTGTTCCAGAAGGTATAATGATTTTGATCTGCAAAAAACAGTTCCGGACAGCAGGTCTCCACAAATTCCTTTATGTAGCCGTTCATAACAGAGTTATAGGAGGATATCCCGTTATATCCCTGAGCAGAGGCATCCATGGCTACTGTTCCGGAAATATAATCCTTTTCCACCCGGAAAAAGCTTCCGTCCTTTTCTTCCAGATAATCCAGCACCTGCGGAATATCCGCCCGATACATTTCCCTGAAAAAATCCTGAGGCTTATTCATTTCTGCCCGATATCTGACGGCTTTATTTTCGGAATGTCTGTCAGTCTCATACTGTTCCATTTCCTGTGCCATAAGCTCTGCCGGTGTATCTGTTTTTTTCAGGGTAACTCTGGCCTGGAAATTTGTACTTCCTTCTGACATCACCTGCACAGCCAGTGCCACAGTAAGAATTCCCATTACCAGATTTCGGATCTGCTGTTTTTTTACAAAATCCAGTGCGATCAGACAGATAACCGTAAGAATCCCCGTAGCTGTCAGAATCAGTATATTTCTTTTATATTCCGAAAATCCAGCCTGCTGCCAGCCTTCCAGATATGCCCGTCCCATAAATCCAGCCACCACAATGACCAGAAGAAGGCTGAGGCGCCCGCCTTTTTTCAGGTAATCCCACATCCATGCCATAAGGAGAAGAAAAACCGGTACCAGTACAAAGGTATATCTCTGCGTTGGCTTTGTAAAGTAATTAAAGACCGTTCCTCCAATGGGAAGGAGCATTCCCGTAAGAATCAGCACTGCTGCCCCATACAGGACTGTCTTTGCCCTTCGGGTCATCTCCGCTTTTCTCAGGACCAGAAGGAACTGGATATCCAGAAAAACAGCCAGCCCGGAACAGAACAGAACAGGATCCTCATAATAGTTCATCACATACTGCTGAGGTCCTTTTGCCATACCAAATCCATTCTG
>ULYF01023252.1_pt1 | contig 16662 bp, 19 predicted proteins | sample 1961941 | NCBI WGS metagenome assembly ULYF01 (sample SAMEA4835857, study PRJEB28245) | human gut metagenome | biome: gut microbiome; material: fecal sample | place: Denmark | collected 2008 | reverse complement strand
GATTTTAGAACAAAAAAACAGGTAGTTTTTGACACTACCTGATAGGAGATGGAGGTAAAAAATATGAGTTTTAATTTTGCAGTAATAACAAACGCACAATTCGGGGCAGGAAAGCTGAATGAATTGCATACTATGATTAACGCACCTGGAGCAGTCGTACAAGGAGAAAAGGCATTAATTGTTATTTCCAATGGGAAGTCTACTCGTGCAAACGGTTATCTGGAACGTTTGGAGAAGGAATTGAAATTATCGAATGTGGAGTATGTTATTTTTGATAAGATTTCAGCTAATCCAATCAAACCGGTTGTAGAAGAAGGCGGTTGTTTTGCCAAAGAAAATGAATGTGATTTTATTGTCGCCCTGGGAGGCGGAAACGTAATTGACGCATCGAAAGCCATTGGCATTATGGCAACGAATGACAGCGGCGATCTTTGGGATTATGTCATGTTTGGAAGTGGAAAACAGATTTTTCCGCAGATGCCGTCTTTGCCAATTGTGGCAATCCCAACTACTGCAGGCACAGGATCTGAAACAGATGGAGGGGCGGTAATTACGAATCCTGAGACTCAGGAAAAAACAGGCATATTCGGACCGGGAACTATGCCGGTACTGGCAGTGATCGATCCGGAACTTATGACAAGCGTACCGGCAACATTTAAAGCATATCAGGGGTTTGATGCATTGTTCCACAGCACAGAAGGGTTTATTTCCAATCAGCGTAATGAAATGAGCAAAATGGTTGCCGCAGAAGCTATCCGTAATGTCAGCAGGAATCTGTCAGAAGCCATTCGTCATCCGGAAAACGTAGAGCCTATGAGTAAAGTGGCGTTTGGAAGCTATTTATCAGGACTTCAGATGTGTGTGGGAACCTGTACCAGTGCCCATCCGCTGGAACACGCTATGAGCGCTTATCACGAGAATCTTCCTCATGGCGCAGGATTGATTATGCTCTCTAAAGCATATTACAGTTTCTTTATTAAGAAAGGTCTTTATACAGAGCGTTTTATTGAAATGGCAAAACTTATGGGAATGAAAGATGCGGATAAAGCGGAAGATTTCATCACAGCTCTTGTGAAACTACAGGAAGATTGTGGTGTTGCAGACCTTAAAATGTCTGACTATGGAATCACACCGGACGAATTTCCTAAGATGGCACAAAATGCAAAAGATACGTTGGGTATCAATTTTCTGAATGATCCATGTGAGTTGAGTAATGAAGACTGTATTGCAATTTATGAGGAATCTTATAAATAAGAATCCTACATAACAGTGAACTGTTACAATCTTACCAAAGAAGGGAACAAAAAATATGAAAATTAAAGAAAAATTATCCACACTTGTTTTAGTGGCAGCATTAACCACATCCCTTAGTGCATGTGGTACATCAGACAATATAGGAAATGAACAGGCGGAAGGCCAGACAACAAATAGCGGAGAAAGCCAGGAAACACTGATAGAAGAAAACAATGCTTCGGAAGAAACGGAAGGTGCCGGAGCAACAGCAGGAAGCAATATTTTGATCGCCTACTTTACAGCGGCAGAAAATAGCGGTGTGGATGCAGAAGCTTCTGCAAGTTATTCTACGGTGGATGGTGAAAATGTAGGACGTCTCCGGGCAATTGCAGAGATGATTCAGGAAAACGTAGGAGGGGAACTTTTTTCTATCCAGACAGAAGAAACGTATCCGGTAGGAATTGATGAAGTGATCGATCAGGCAGCGGACGAGCAGTCAGAGGATGCCAGACCGGCACTTTCTACACATATTGAAAATCTGGACGATTATGACACGATTTTTGTAGGCTATCCGAACTGGTGGGCTGATATGCCGAAACCACTATATACATTCTTTGATGAGTATGACTTTTCCGGGAAAACCATTGTTCCTTTTAACACACATAACGGAAGCGGGCTTTCAGGTACAGTTGGTACAATTGAAGAATTAGAACCGGATGCAACGGTTACAGAAGGCTTTACAATCAGTGAGAGAAATGTACCGGATGCGGCTCCGGAGGTTGCAGAGTGGCTTTCTGAAATAGGATTTTAAGAAAAACAGGGTATTCTGGAGATGGGAGGCTGCGATGATAAAAGAAAAAAACAGAAAATGGAGCTTTTTAATGTTGGCGACAGTAATTCTGATGGGTATTTTGTCAGTTATGGCAGTGAAAATGTTAAAGAGTAGTAATTCAGAAGCCTTGAAATCTTCAAAAATAGAATTTTTTGGAATGAATACTTATATTACGTTTACTGCATACGGAACTAATGCAGAAAAAGCTCTGCAAGAGGCAGAAGAGAAAATGTCAGAGTTAGAGCAGGTATGGTCTGTAACGGAAGAAGGCAGTGAGATCTATCGGGTGAACCATAGTAATGGTGAACCGGTAACCGTAAGTGAACAGACAGCAGAAGTTATAGACTATGCCATTTCTATGGCAAAAGATACAGATGGAGCATTAGAGCCGACGATTTATCCGATATTACGAGCGTGGGGATTTACGACGGGGGAAAATCAAGTGCCAGAAAATACAAAAATTCAGGAATTGATAAACCAAATCGGTTATAAGAAAATCTCTTTAACTGGAAATCAGATTCGGTTACAGCAGGGAACGGAACTGGATCTTGGCGCGGTGGGAAAAGGATATGCAGGTGATCTTGTGATAGAAGTTTTAAAAGAACAGGGGATCACTTCCGCACTTCTTGACATTGGCGGAAATATTCAGGCAATCGGGACAAGACCGGATGGAACAGACTGGCAGCTTGGAATCCGTAATCCTTACGGGGAAGGAACGCTTGGCACACTGTTTGTCGCGGACAAGGCAGTAGTGACTTCGGGAAATTATGAAAGATATTTTGTCGGAGAGGATGGAAAGGAATATGGACATATTATAGATCCTGAAACGGGATATCCGGTTGAAAATGATTTGGCAGCCATGACAATCATTGCAGAAGAAGGCAAACAGGGAGATGCCTTGTCTACAGCAATGTATGTAAAGGGATTGGAAGGTGCAATTTCATATTGGAAAGCACATCAGGATTTTGAAATGATTGCCGTAACAGATAAAGGGGAGATTTATCTTACGGAAGAAATTGCAGATGATTTTACTTTAAGTAATACGTTTGGCAATTTGGAAATCCATGTAATAAAAAAATAAAGAGCGAGGGGATAGTAAATGGAACAAGTAGTTGAAAGCAATCTGCGCATGCGGAGAAACCGAGAATTTTTATGGGTTTCAAGAGAAAGCAAAACAATTTATCTGAAAGCACACGAATCTTGTCTAACACTTTATTTTCCTGTATATGAAGATCTGTTTGTATATATGACTAAAATGATTAAGAAGGGGTATGTAGTAGGATAGATAAACGCAGAAGCAGAGAAAGGAAGTTTAAATGAATGTATGGCATGATATCCGACAGGAAGATATAACCTCTGGAACATTCTGGGTTTATATTACAATGCAGAAGGGGAGTAATAAAAAATATAAATTTGATGTAAATACAGGATGTCTCCGGTTAGAAGAAATGCTTTATTCGGCATCTTGTCATCCGGTAAACGGAGGGATTATACCGAAAACATTGAATAGATTGAAGGAACCTTTGGAGGCATTGGTTATTTGCCAAGAACCTTTGGATTTATATACTTTGGTAGAATGTTCGCCTGTTGGAATCATTCAGATAATGAAGAATGGAAGAATAGAAGAAAAAATTATAGCACTTCCTATTGTCGGAAATATGGTTGGAATAGGTTTCGTGGATTCTAAAGCGGCATTGGAAGCAGTGTATGAAGAAATCCAATATTTCTATAATACATGCAACGGAACAGAGGAAGCAGAGTCTTGGACAAACGGAGAAATTTCGGGAATCAGGGCTGTTGATATGATAGATATGGCAATGAAAAATTATAAAAAACAGTATATGGAGTGATGATATATGGGAAGTATTCTGTTGGTGAATAGTGAAAAAAATATATACGGTAATGTACAACAGAAAATGATTGCAAATGGGTATGAATGTTTCATTTGCGATGGTGTGAATGCAGCGGAAATGCTCGAAAAGACAGCAGCAGAACTTGTTCTTTTATATTCCGATGAACAGAAAAAAGACATAAGACTTTTAATGCAGTTAAGAACAGTAAAATATGACGTGTTAGTGATTGTAATTGGGAAAATGAACCGAGTAGAAGATAAAATCCAATGGTTAGATAACGGCGCATGCGATTGTATTGATGTAAGTATTTCAGAAGGCGAAGTACTGGCGAGAATCCATGCTGCATTGAGACGTTTTCGTTCAAATAAAGCGCGTGAAAACGGAATATTGCACCAAGGAAAAAGAAGATTTGAATGAGAAAGATAATGATAATGTCAGTTGCAGATGAAGACGAAACATTATTTGACCAAATTAAGGAATATATTCAAACAAAGGCAGATTATGATATAACGGAGATAGATCCAGTGAAAATAGTATCTTTTGGAGAACTGACAATAGATATTTATCATAGACAGGTACTGGTAAAAAATATGGATGTTAGTCTTACAGATTTAGAATTTCGCTTATTACTATATCTTTCTAGCCAGCCTGGCCGCGTGTTTACATACCGTCAGATTTATGAAGCTGTATGGGGAGAAGATTATGCTTATGAAAAGGGGAACATTATGTCACATATCCGCCATATCAGACAAAAGATTCATGATAGCGAATTGCAATGTATAGAAAATATTCGTGGAGTAGGATATCGATTTAAAAAGTAATGACAGGTGATTTCCAATATAAGGAGAACACCTGTCATTCGTATATTCCACTGAAAATAGTCCAGTATATATGTAAAGGAATTGTGATGATTGAATACAATATCAGGAAGGAGATCAGCTATGCAAAGTTTTGTATGGGAAAGGGTAAATGATTTTATAAAAGAATTGCGTTGTGAAAATATCAGCAGGGAAAGTTATATTATGACGGCTGAATATAAAAAAGCAATGGAAGAAAAATCATATTACTATCTGGAATCCGGGCGGTCTATTGGAAACAGTGGAAGAAGATAAAGACAAAGTACCGAATGCTGAAAGCGTTAGGAATGGAACATTGGAAAGCAAAAGAACTCGCTTGCAGCAGAAAAGGTTACTGGAGAATGGCGAAAGTCTTGAACCAAATCTTTTCAAAGAAAATAATAGCCAAGCTAGGTTATACATCTATGCTTGACTATTATCTAGTAGTTTGTGAAAACTAAGGAACCGCCTAGTACTGAACGGTATGCCAGGTGGTGTGAGAGGTCGGCTAATCAATTAATGATTAGCCTCCTACTCGATTTATGCCAGGAAAGCAGTGCATAAAAACGCTCTTCGAGGATTGTGGGATTTGGGGAGTTTGAAGCGTATTTGTTCGTCTTGCCCTATTGCAGTCAATATTATGCTGAAATACAAAGTATATAAAGAAATTGAATAATCACCTAAAAATATAAAAAGAAAAAATACAGCTGTAAGATTGATGCAGTGTAAATTGAAAAAAACATAGGATTTTGAAAGAATTACCAAATATATTTAAAGAGAAATCTGTGTTTCTTTTCTATAATCAATACATAAGGAACAGAGAGAAACATCAAAAAACAAGGAGGTCAATATGAAAACAAAAATTGTAGCAGTATTATTAAGTGGATGTTTGGCGGCAGGACTTGCGGGTACTGTGACAGTACAGGCAAAAGAAAAGAAAGTAACTAAGGAAGAAGGAGAGCAGATCACCTTAGAACTGATGGATGGAACTTCAGAGACCCAGTATCAGGAATGGGAAGAAGAGATTATTTCCAGATTTGAAGAGGAAAATCCTAATATTAAAATAGAGATTACCAAGGTGTCGGCAGACAGTTGGAACCAGACAGTGATGACGAGATTTGCATCAGGAGACGCACCAGATCTTTTTACTTTTACAGAAAATGATGTTGCAGATATGGTTCCCAGCGGCTATGTTATGGATTTGAGTGAAAGTGCAAATATAGAAAATTATGATGAAGGTATGCTGGATAGTCTGTCTGTAGATGGCAAAGTATATGCGCTTCCAATTTCTAATGATCTGATGTGTGTAACTTACAGTAAAGATGTGTTTGAAAAGGCGGGGATTACAGAAGTACCAAAAACATGGGATGATTTTATGAAGGTATGCGAAACATTAAAGGGGCAGGATATTACTCCTCTGGTGGCAGGATTTGCAGATCAGTGGGCTGTAAATGGTGTTGGACAGACAACTTATTGTGCTGCTGTTCTGGGGCAGGACGGTCCGGCTCTGGCTGATGTCGCAAGCCGAAAAGTTACTTTTGCAGGAACAGAGCAGTGGAAAAATACATTGACAAAAATTTCAGAGATGTATCCTTATATGAATGAGGATCTGTTTGGGACAGATATGAATACCTGTTATGATATGGTGGCTAATGGAGAGGCTGCAATGATACCAAATATTTCTGCTGCTGTAAATAACGTAATGAGTATGAATCCTGATGCGGAATATGGTATTTTTGCTCTTCCTGTAGCAGACAGTGAAGAAAACAATAAAATGCCTATGTGTCCTCCGGCAAAAGGCTTTTCTATCAGTGAAAGTACTGCACACAAAGAAGAAGCTATGAAATTTCTGGAATATCTGACATCACCGGAATCCATTACGGTATTTGCTGAAAAAGGCGCCGGTATTCCGATTGTAAAGGGCGTGGATACTTCTTCTCTTACCGGAGCTTTTAAAGATGGTGCAGATATGATTCAGAGCGGAGATTTTAAACTTATTACCGGAAAAAGTTTCCAGAGTTCATTTGAGGATGCGTTCATCAGAGATTTGTCTGATTTCTTCCTGGAAGGCTGTAAGGATGTAGATGCGGCTCTGGAACAGATGGATACAGATTTTGATAATTTACAGTAATCACTGTAAACAAAAAAAGGAAAGTTGAAAGACTTTCCTTTTTTAGAAAGGAAATACAGGTTATGAGTAAGAAGTTTAAACGAAACATGGAGTATTTTGTGTTTTTGATTCCATCACTTATTTTATTTGGATTTTGTGTGGTCTATCCATTTTTATCCGGAATTCATCTGGCATTTACAGATTGGAATGGAATTGCCCCGGATTATAATTATACAGGTTTTGATAATTTTATCAGACTTTTTCAGGACAAACAGGTTTTGACACCAATTAAAAACACATTATTTTACGGAGTGGGAGTTACCATTCTGAATAACATTCTTTCTTTGTCACTTGCCATGGCATTAAGCAAGAAAATGAAAGGAAAAGCTTTTTTTAAAACTATTTTCTTTATCCCTATGTCTATCAGTGTGGTCCTTGCTTCTTTTGTATGGAGATATATTTTTTCTAACATGTTAAATGAGATTACAGGGCAGTCTCTTCTTGGGGCAAAAAGTACAGTTTTGATCGGTATCATTATTATTTCTATCTGGAATAATCTTGGTTCCAATACTATGATTTATCTTGCAGGACTGGCAGGAATCCCAAAGGATTATGAAGAAGCAGCTATGATCGACGGAGCAGGAATGTTCCAGAGGTTCCGTTACATAACGATTCCAATGCTGATGCCATCTTTTTCAATCTGCATTACCCTTACACTGACTTCATCTTTGAGAGAGTTTGGTCTGGTACTGGCAGCAACCGGAGGTGGTCCGGCAGGATCTTCCGAAACCTTTGCTCTTTTGATTTACAATTATATGTTTAAATATTCCAAGGCCGGATATGCACAGGCCATATCCCTTGTATTCATGGCAGTACTTGTAGTGATCGGTGTGGCGTTGAACAGATATTTCAGAAACAGGGAGGTTGAAGCATAATGAAAAATGAAAAGATAGGTGTTGGAGCCAGGATTTATTTACTTATTGCAACTGCGTTTTTTCTTTTTCCTTTTCTGATCTGTCTTCTGATGTCAGTAAAGTCAAAGCAGGACAGAGGAGGAGTTCTTGCACTGCCTCAGAAATTTCACTGGGAAAATTTTTCAAAGGCGATTGAAAGTGCGAATATTATCAATTCCATGAAAAATAGTCTGATTATTACCACTGCGTCTGTGATCATTATTGTTTTTGTGTCTGCAACTGCAGCCTATGCCATTGGAAGACAGTATCATAAAAGATTTTATCGTATTTATGAGAGCATTCTGGTAGCGTCCATGATGATTCCGTTTCAGGCGGTGATGATCCCCGTATATAAAATGTACCGTTCACTGGGACTTTTGAATTCCAGAACAGGGGCGGTTATTATGATCTCCGGTATGGCGGTCGCCTATTGTACCATTATGATCATTGGCTTTGTCAGAAGGATTCCCATAGAATTGGAAGAGGCTGCTATGATAGAAGGGGCAGGAAGATTTCGTATTTGTTTTACAATTATATTTCCATTATTGAAACCGATCCTGGCTACAGTAGCTACTTTGCAGTTTTTGGCTGTATGGAATGAATTTAATGTATCTATTCTTCTGCTTCAAAGTGAGGAGATCAAGACGATTCCTATGCAGCAGTATGTATTCTTTGGTGCCTATGGCGCGGACTATAATACTGCCTTTGCAGCAGCAGTCATTACTATGATTCCGGTAGTGATCATCTTTCTGGTCCTTCAGAAATATGTAGTGGCAGGAATGACAGCCGGAGCCGTAAAAGGCTGAGACGGAAAGGAGAAAAAAGATGAATCCAATTTTACCATTACATTATTCTGCCCCGGACGGGGAACCCCATGTTTGGGCGGAGGATCCGGATACTTTATATCTTTATGCTTCTAATGACCGGACCGGTGGATTTAATATGGATCCCTGGCAGTCAGTATGGTCGACAAAAGATCTTATAAACTGGACAGAACATAAACCTGGATTTGATGCAAGAGAAGCTGTGGATTTTGACCAGGTAGAGGCTTTGCCTGCCAGCGACTGTATTGAAAAAAACGGAAAGTATTATTACTATTTCACTGCAGCAGGAAAGCAGTGCGTTGCTTTTTCTGACAGACCGGAGGGACCGTTTCTTCATGCAAAGCCAATAGAAGGAACTGAATTTCCAAACTGTGGTGATCCGGCAGTTTTTGTAGATGATGACGGAAGTGCTTACCTGTACTGGGGGCAGTTTTCTCTCAGAGGCTGCAGGTTAAAGGACAACATGTATGAACTGGATAAGGAAACCATAAACACCATGCTGATCACAGAGGATGAACATGGATTTCATGAGGGAAGTTCCATGCGGAAAAGAGGAGATCTTTATTATCTGATCTATTGTGATACAGACCGTGGAAGCGCTACCTGTTTAAGCTATGCAGTTGGAAAAACTCCCCTTGGACCCTTTGAAAAAAGAGGAGTGATCATAGATAACATAGATGGTGATATTTCTGCATGGAATAATCACGGTTCTATAGTATGTTTCCATGATCAGTGGTATATCGTTTATCACAGAGCGTGCCTGGGATACGAGATGGGAGGCCGAAAGGCCTGTATGGAACCGATTTATTTTGATGAAAACGGCGATATAAAAGAAGTAAAAATGACTACCCAGGGGATTGAAGCGCCTATTGATGCCAGAAAAAGAATGGACGCCTGGAGAGCCTGCTGTTTTTACAGAGAAAAAACGCAATTTGATATCGGAGAGAATTTTTTCTGGAAATATCCAGTAACAGGGTGGAGACAGACAGTGGCAAGAAATTCCATCCGTAATGAAAAAGATACAGGAGTACGTGCCTTCCATTATGTGGAAAAAGGCATTCATAAAGAATATCTTACCAAGTTTAAAAAAGGAGACAGTGCTGTTTATCGTTATCTGGATTTTGGAAACGGTGTTTCGAAATTTCGGTGCTCTGCTTCCAGCTATCTGGCTCACTGCAGAATAGAGATCCATCTGGATGGGGCAGACGGACCGTTGATCGGTTCCTGCGAGATTACAGATACAAACGGGTTTGGCCCGTGGAATTTTCAGACCTTTACTTGTAATGTGAAGCCTGTCACGGGAGTGCATGAAGTGTGTCTGACTACTTATCCGGAAAAGGGAGAATGCAGCACGTGGCTGTGCGATCTGGACTGGTTTGAATTTGTATAAGGGGATAAAACATGAAACTGACATATTTATCAATTAATGGCAGAGAAGATTTAAAAAATGTGGAGTTGGTGAGGCCGGTATTTTTCTGGAAAGCAGAAAATGGCTGCCGGCAGTTTACGGTTGAGCTGTCTGACAGATCGGATTTTTCCAGGCTTCTTTTTCTCAGGGATACAGACAGAAACTATTATGTGTATGACAGCGTCCCTTTGAAGGCTGAGAAAAAATATTATCTGCGAGTTCGCTGCGGACTGGGAGACTGGAAACAGATTGAGTTCTGCACAAAGAAGGAGGACTGAAGATGGCATATCATAGCTTTCGTCCGGGACAGGTCTGGCTGGATACAGAGGGAAAAAGGATCCAGGCTCACGGAGGTTCTGTTTTTTATGAAAAAGGAATCTATTACTGGTATGGGGAAAACAAAGAAAAATCAGACGGCAGAAACGGAATCTGGCACTGGGGTGTAAGATGTTATTCTTCCAGGGATTTATATAACTGGAAGGATGAGGGAATTATCATACCTCCTGTTGAAGAAGATCCGTTATCACCTCTTCATCCTTCCAGATGCATGGACAGACCGCATATTATCTATAACAAAAGAACCGGGAAATATGTGTGCTGGCTGAAGATCATGAATGAGGATTTTTCTCAGGCATCTACTGTATTAACTGCAGATAATCTGCTGGGACCTTATACAATGATCAGAACCGGGCTTTATCCTCTTGGGATGAGCGCTGGTGATTTTGATCTGGCTGTGGCAGAGGATGGGAAGGCTTACTATTATTTTGAACGTGTTCATTCGGAAACTATCTGTGCAGATCTGACAGAGGATTATACAAATGTGACAGGGTATTACAGTACTCATTTTCCCAGAAAATGTCCGCCTGATGTGAGGGAGGCTACTGCCCATTTTATGAGAAAAGGGAAGCATTATCTTCTGACATCAGGAACAACAGGATATTATCCAAATCCTACGGAGACAGCAGTGGCCGATACCTGGCATGGACCTTACAGAGAACTGGGGTGTACGCATCCGGATGATGAGACAAAAACCTCTTTTCACTCTCAGATTTCCTGTGTATTTAAAGTGCAGGGAAAAAAGGATCTGTTTATCGCATGTGCTGACCGCTGGCTTCCCCGGGAAATGCACAGAGATTACAAAGTGTACAGGGAAATGTTCCGCAGCCAGTTTGATGGAGATGCACCGGACTTTGATGAAACTCTTATGGGAGAGCCTGCTGTGGAAAATACATCTATTGCAGATTATGTATGGCTTCCGATAAGGTTTGACGGAGAGATGGCTTATATTGACTGGAAAGATGAATGGAAGATCGAGGATTATGATTAAGTGAAAAAACGCTTTCATAGATTATTTTGACCGGAACTGTTATAATAGAGTTATTGATCGTACAGAATTTGTTTTATGGAAGAAAATCATAAACAACAGAAAAGGAGATAACTTTCAGGATAACGACAAAAACTATATTATAAGAATCTGTCTGATTCCTGAACAGGAATAAAAAGTGAAGCAGAAAAAAGAGAAGTGGAAAATATTTAAGGTCTATTTATGGAAAAAAATAAGGGACAGTAAGATAAGAACGAAGTTATATCTGTATCTTATTTTTTCTGTTTTGATAATAGGAGCAGCTATTGGCTGTGCAAGCTATTATCAGATGCGCAGAGAATTGCTCCACAATGCAGAAGATACAGTGATTTCTTTTTTAAAACATGCAGGAAGCCGTCTGGATGAGCAGATGAAAGCGTTTCAGATGTCGGCTTATTCTTTTTCAGCAGACAGTGAGGTACAGGCAGCAGCCAGGGATACTGAAGAAAAAAGCAAGTGGGAACGTACTCTGGAAAAAAATATTGTGTCCACAGCAGTATCTCAGTATGGAACTCTTTATCGGTATTCAGATTTTGTTGTGATGCAGAAAAATAATGGCGAACTGATCTGGAATGACGAGGGGCTTTCACAGGAGAAAGCAGAAGAACTGATACAGGAAGGCGGACGTTTATTAGAAGACACACAGGCTGTAAAATGGTGCCAAATAGGAGGCAGGAACTGTCTGGTAAGAAGAATTACAGACACAGGCGGAAAAAACAGGCGGAAGCAAAGTGGTATTCTGGTAATAGGTGTTAAGGATGCTTTGTTTGAGGTGGGGGAGGAATCTTCTGCCTATACTAAGAATGAGAATCTGGTCATTGCAGGGCAGGACGGAAGTATTTATAAAGAAAGTACAGTCCAGCCGGAATCTTGGAATATCAGGGAACATCTGGGATATAAGAATGGAAAATATTACGTATATGCAATGCATGAAAAATATGCAGAAAAGTCTTATCTGGTCGTTCCTCTGAAAACGATGGAAATGAGAATGAATCTGGTGTGTATTATCTCATACCATCTGATATTGGATTCTCTCAGCCATATTGTGAAGTTTATTGTGGCTGTAACGCTTGTTTTGTGCGGGCTGGGAGTTGGTGCGGCAAGGATCTTGTATGCAAATATGAAGAAGAATCTTGTGATCATTGAAAATGGAATGCAGGCATATGAAGCAGGAGACTACTCAAGACTTCAGTCTCCCGCCTGTTATGATGAATTGGGACTTCTGATCCTCCAGTTTAATCATATGGGAATGGAAATCCAAAGATTAAATGAACTGTCACAAAAAGAAGAGCAGGAAAAACAGGAACTTAAATACCAGATTCTGGAAACACAGATCAATCCTCATTTTCTTTATAATACATTGGAAACCATTAAATGGATGGCGTATGAAAAAGAAGAAGAGGAGATCGCAAAGCTTTCAGGAGCTATTATACGACTTTTACGTTTTACTGTAAAAAATGTAAATAAAATGATTCCTTTAAGGGAGGAACTGGCCTATATCCATGATTATGTGACGATTCAGAAAATAAGATATGAGGATGCTTTTCAAGTGGAGTATGAAATCACACCAGAAGCAGAAGAATTTTATATTACTTGTTTTGTTCTTCAGCCATTTGTAGAAAACAGTATTCTTCATGGAATGGATATTTCTACAAACACAGGAAAAATTTGCATTCGTGCCTTTGTGGAAGAGGATGTTTTGTGTATATCTATTTCTGATAACGGAATTGGTATGAATGAAGAAGTTCTTCAGAATTTGAGAGAAAAGATATCCAGTAACCGTTTGGAAGAATATAAAGGATTTAATGGCGTAGGAGTCACGAATATTATTCTGCGGATGAAAATGACCTATGGAAAAGCGTTTTCTTACGAGTTTCACAGCAAAGAGGGGAAAGGCACCACAGTTTTATTAAAAATTCCGAAAGGAGACAGAGCAGATGAAGCGGGTTTTGATTGTTGAAGATGATAAATTTTTTCGATTTGCCATGAAAAAAACAATCCATTGGACAGAAAATGGACTGGAGTTAGCAGGTGAAGCTGTCCATGGAGGAGCTGCTTTGGGGTTCCTGGAAAAGGCGCAGGTGAATATTGTTCTGACGGATATGAACATGCCTATTATGAATGGTGTAGAGCTGACTGGAGAAATAAAGAAAAAATATCCACATATAATGGTGATCGCTCTTTCTGCTTATGATGATTTTGAACTGGTAAAGGAAGCAATGAAACTTGGAGCCAGCGATTATCTTCTGAAACAGGATATGGAGGAACAGGATATCGGAAAAAAAGTAGCCGATACCTGGAAGTCTTATGTAAAAGAGTTGGCAGATAAGGTCTGGATTCATGAGGGAATCATGAGGTTTTTGAAAGGCGAAAATACAGATGATATTTTATGGCTGGGTGAATTTCTCAAAGACTGTCTGGAAATTGAGAAAGGCATTTTTATCTGCCTGCTGCGTACGCTTGAGGAGAGATGGAAAACAGACCCCGCGGAAATGAAAGAGAGCATTCTGCAGATACGGTATGGACAGGAGAGCATCTTTTTTCTGAGGGAACCAGAGCATTTGAGCGAGCGCAGAAAAATAGAGGAAAAAGCACTGCTGACTGGTGAAATACAATCGCTTGCAGCAGGAGAAAACCTTGTGGGAGCCTGCAGCCGAACGGTCAGGAACATTGAACAGTTTAAAGAAATCTGGATGGAAGTCAGGGAACGTCTGGAATGCGCTTCATTTTCTGGAAAAACAGGGATTATGATGCCCGGGGAGGAGCCAAAAGACAGGATTCTTCACTGGGAATATATGCCTCAGGAAAAAAAGGACAGAATCACCTGCGAGCAGGCTCTTGCGGAACTTCGCAGTCTTACAGAAAAGATGAGAAAGGTAATGCCGGATGCGGAACATGTGAGAAGGAATTTCCTGAGATTTCTGGAAGAAGTTCTGGAGAAAGGACATTTTAAAACAGCAGCATTTGATCATATGGAAGTGTACCGGCAGCTGTGCAGCACATTTTCCCTGAATGAGAAAGAACAGCTTATGGAGATCTATATTAAAGAGCTGTTTGAACAAAAGAAAAAAAGAGGGTATTCAGACGCTGTTCAAGGTGGAATCAGTTTTATAGAATCTAATTATATGAATGCAGTTTCTTTGAAAGATGTTGCAGATAATGCAGCCATGAATGAAAGTTATTTTTCCAATCTTTTTAAACGTGAGGTTGGAATGGGAGTTATAGATTATCTGAATCGGATACGTATAGAAGCAGCAAAACAGCTTCTGGAACAGACTTCTCTTAAAAATTATGAGGTTGGAGAACGTGTTGGGATTTTCAATGCTTCTTATTTCAGTACACTGTTCCGGAAAGAAACCGGAATGACCATACAGGAATATCGCAAAAAATATAAATGATGTATAGATAAGAAGAAAAGCAGTTAAGAGGGATTTTGATTACTGAAGGAGAAATAAATATGGCAGCAGTAAGCAGTGACCTGAACATGGTAAGAGTCACCAATGAAGAATTTGTAAAAAAAGCAGAGGCATGTACTCCGGAACTGTATAAGAGCGTAGTATATCCAGAATCTGTTGTGGAGATCAGAAAAACGGAGAATGATTACATAGAGATAATTAAAAAGGACGATATAAAAAATCTTTCCCGGTATGTACTTAAAAAAGGGGATCGGCTATGTCTTGATTTCGGAGATCATCAGGTGGGATACGTTACGCTTTATTTAAAGTCTGTTGGAAGCCCTCAGGATGCGCCTGCATTTTTTAAACTGAAGTTTGGAGAAAATGCAAGGGAGATAACCGAAAACTCTGAGGAATATGATGGATGGATCAGCAAAGGGTGGATCCAGGAGGAATATCTGCATGTGTATGTTCTTCCGGTAAAACTGGAATTACCCAGACGTTATGCATTTCGTTATATGGAACTTCAGGTGATAGATACCTCTGTGAAATGGCAGCTGGTAATAGAAGAGACATTTTGTACCAGTGTGACTTCTGCCTGCGAGGACAAGGTGAAAAAACTGGACAGTGAAAATGAAGAACTGCAGGCAATTGATAAGGTCAGTCTGAGAACCTTGCGTAACTGTATGCAGCAGGTGTTTGAGGACGGTCCCAAAAGGGACAGAAGGCTCTGGCTGGGAGATCTGAGACTGCAGGCTCTTGCGGATTATGAGACTTATCAGAATTATAATCTTGTAAAAAGATGTCTTTATCTGTTTGCCGGACAGACAAAGGATAACGGACAGATCAGTGCATGCCTGTTTACAGAGCCGAGACTTTGTGCAGATGATACGTTTCTTCTGGATTACTCTATGTTTTTTGGGCCGGTTCTGTTGGATTATTATCAGGCTTCCGGAGATGTGGAAACCCTTCGGGAACTGGGAAGCAGTGCGTATAGACAGATGGAACTTGCCGGGGAATGGTTTGATGAAAGAGATCTCATGAAAAACGGAGAGGGCTTCTGGGCTTTTGTGGACTGGACAGAGGGGCTGAATAAGCAGACAGCTCTTCAGGGCATCTATATTTACTGTATAAGGCGGGTAAAGAAGATCGCAGAACTTCTTGGAGATAAAAAAAGAGCAGAAGGATTTGCGGAAGAGATAAGGAGAAAGACAGAGGCAGCGAAAAGATACCTTCTGGATCCGGATACAGGACTTTTTGTCAGCGGAGAACAGCGGCAGATAAATTATGCCAGTCAGGTTTGGATGATTTTGGCAGAGGCTGTTATAAAGGAAGAGGGAGCACAGCTGATTGACAGGCTTCTGGAGTTTGATCCGGAAAAGGACATGGTTTCTCCTTATATGAACCATCATTTTGCAGAGGCTCTCATTCTGTGTGGAAGGAAGGATCAGGCCCTGGAATATATAAAGTATTACTGGGGCGGAATGATCCGTGAGGGAGCAGATACATTCTGGGAGTTATATAATCCTGAGAATCCGTCTGAAACACCTTATGGAAATGGTATGGTCAACAGTTATTGTCATGCATGGAGCTGTACGCCGGCATATCTTTTTCGAAAATATTATGATATGTAGAGATTTTGGGCAGGAGAGATCCTGCCTTTTTAATTGTATAGAAAAAACAGAATGAATTGTTTTTTTGTATGTTTCAGAAACTGCAAATAATATGTGAAAGAGAAAAAAACTGATTTATGCTTGCAAAAAAACCGGAAGATGGTTATTATAGAGAACGAATGTTTGAAATGGTAATAAGTGAAAGAAAGCTTCCTGTATACTTTAAATAAGCCAAGAAATTG
>ULYF01049150.1_pt1 | contig 16804 bp, 16 predicted proteins | sample 1961941 | NCBI WGS metagenome assembly ULYF01 (sample SAMEA4835857, study PRJEB28245) | human gut metagenome | biome: gut microbiome; material: fecal sample | place: Denmark | collected 2008 | reverse complement strand
GATTTTAGAACAAAAAAACAGGTAGTTTTTGACACTACCTTTAATTTTAAGGAGGAACAAAAAATGAAAAAACAGATTATTGGCGGGTTATTAGCAGTATCTATGGTGGCATCTCTGGGAGCAGTGAATGTTGCAGCAGAGGGAAAAGACAATGCAGACATTAAGATTGGATTCTCTTCCAAAGACAACAGTGATGTTTTTGTTGCAAATATTGCTGATGCAGCAGAGGCAAGAGCAAAAGAGCTGGGCGTAGAGCTTCTTATGTATGATGCAGGCGGAGACGTAAACAAACAGATCAGTGACTGCGAAACTCTTCTTGCAGCTGGTGTGGATGCTCTTGTAGTTATTCCTCAGAGTGTAGAAGGAAGTGCTCCTGTTGTAAGTATGGCAAATGATGCAGGCGTTCCGATCATCATTGATAATGGTGACATTGCTGATACAAACTATACAGCATTTGTAGGCTGTACAGATCAGGAATCCGGTGAGCTGCTGGGTAAATGGTTTGTTGAAGAATCTGGTCTGAAAGAAGGCGACAAGGTTGCTATCATCGAAGGACCAATGGGACAGTCCGGACAGGTTGGACGTATGGCAGGATTTGAGGCTGTGGGAATGCTTGATTATTTTGATGTTGTTGCAACTCAGACTGCAAACTGGAAACGTGATGAAGCAATGGCACTTGCAGAAGACTGGATCACAACCTATGGCGAAGATCTGAAAGCGATCATCTGCGAGAACGATGATATGGGTATGGGAGCTCTTTCAGCAGCACAGGCAGCAGGAAGAGACGACATCATCATTGGTGGTGTAGATGGAATTGAAGATGCAGTACAGGCAGTTAAAGACGGTGTATATGGTGTAAGTGTTCTTCAGGACTCTGCAGGACAGGGAGCTACAGGTGTTGATGTTGCACTGGCAGCAGCAAAAGGTGAGGAATTTGAAAAAGATACAAGAATTCCATTCCGTCCGATCACAAAAGATAATGTTGATGCTTACCTTGAGGGCGGCGTAGAAGCTATCTCCGGTGATGATGCAGCAGAAGAGAAAACTGAAGAAGCAGCAGAGGAAACAGCAGAAGAGGAAGCTGCAGAATAATTGACTGAAAATTGAGACTGGAATAACAGGAGCAAGGCACCGCTGGCAAAGAAATAATAGAAAGGACTTTGCGGCGGTGCTTTGTGCGCTTAAAATCCGGAAAATCTCACCGGATAATAGAGAAAGGAGATGCAAAATGCTTAGAAATATACCTAAAATCCTTCCACCGGAACTTGTAAAAACCATGATGGAAATGGGACATTCGGATGTATTGATCATTGCAGACGCTAATTTCCCGGGAACTGCACATGCAAAAAAGATGATTCGTATGGATGGAATCATGATTCCGGAGCTTCTTGAAGCAGTGCTGCAGCTGTTCCCGCTGGATAATTTTATTGATGATCCGGTACGTCTTATGAGAAACCTTCCTACAGAGCCGGTTCCGGAAATTTGGGAAACCTATCGTGAACTTTTGAAAAAATATGATAAAGACGACGCATTCCATGATTTTACATTTATTGACAGACTGCCGTTTTATAAAACAGCAGAAGAAGCGTTTGTGATCGTTCAGACAGGTGATGAATCCCGCTATGGAAACATCATTCTTCAGAAAGGAGTCTGCTGAGGGTCTATGAATTATCAGGAAGAAAAAAAGTATATCGGAAACCGTGACCAGCTTATTCGTGTGAAACGGCTCAAAATGCAGGAGGGAAAGGCTGCAGGCGTAGAAATGCTGGATGTACAGAACCGTTCAGGAATGCATTTTGACGTAAACATAAGCAGGGGAATGGATATCCCGTATCTGGATTTCTGTGGAGAGAATGTAGGGTTTATTTCCCCTTGTGGTGTGGTAGCTCCGGAATATTTTGATGATAAGGAACTGGGATTTCTCAAAAGTTTTACAGCAGGTTTTCTTACAACATGCGGATTAAAGGTGGCAGGAGCTCCTTGTGAATATGAAGGAGCTGAATATGGACTCCACGGCAATCTTTCTCATACTCCGGCAGAAGAAGTAAGTGCTGTGATTGAAGAAGGTGGAGATACACCATGTGCGGTAATTCGTGGAAAAATCCGCGATGCGGTGATTTTTGGCGACAAGATGTGTCTGGAGCGTGAAATAAGGTGCTTTTATAAAGAAAGAAAATTTACGCTCAGAGATAAGGTGACAAATGAAGGATATAAAAAAGTACGCCAGATGATTCTGTATCACTGCAATATTGGTTATCCGATTTTGAGTCCTGAAAGTGAAGTTTATATTCCTGCTCTGGAAACAAAGGCGCGTAATGCACATGCACAGGAAGGCATTGACAGCTGGATGAAGACGCAGATGGCTGATCCGAACTATGAGGAAATGTGTTATTACCACAAACTGAAGCCGGATGAAAAGAATCATTCCATAGCAGCAATCTACAACCCGGATCTTGAACTGGGGATTGCCATTGAGATCGATCTGAGTACACTGGATCATTTTGTACAGTGGAAAATGATGGGAGCCGGGGATTATGTAATGGGTCTGGAACCTTCTAATTCAACCATTGACGGAATTAAAGATGCAGTGGATAACGGGTCTATGAAATATCTGAAACCTGGAGAAACCAGAGAATATAACCTTACATTCCATATCCTGAAAGACAGAGAGGAATTTGAGGCAGTAAAACGATGACAGAAATTTAAGGAGGCATAAAAATGACAGAGAAAGAATTGATCATCAAGGCAGGCGAAGAACTGGATGCAAAGCTTGCAGAAGCAAAGAAAACAGGAAACCTTGTAGTTAAGGATGCAACTGAAGATGAAGGTGTGATCCGTTCTACATTTGAAAAAGGAGAAGGGATTTTCCGTTTATTCCCGGCTTTTGTACCTAGAAGATTTGGAAAAGCAGGACGCAGACTGAAACTTCATCCAGATGATTATTTCGCATTTGGTATGGCAAGAGGATCCATTACTGAGAGATGGTTTGCATCTACCATTGCGGCACAGAATGGTGAAACAGCAAAAGCGGATGAAGGTATGGCTTATGTTTGCGTAGATTATAACAGTGATGAAAAGTTTTCTTTAAGAGATGCAGTAAAAGTTTTAGGAGAAGAACTTGTAGGTAAGGAATTAATGGAGAAATACAATGGATGGCCAATGTATTCTAAGTTCTTTGATAATGAGAACCCTCTGTTCCATCATCTGCACCTTACATTTGAAGATGCTGCGCGTGTAGGAAAGCTTGGAAAACCGGAGTGCTATTATTTCCCGAAACAGCTGAATAACTATTTTGGTGAAGCAAATTATACATATTTTGGATTTGACCCGGATGTGGATCCAGAGGAAATCAAAGACAGAATCCGTAACTTTAAGGATGATGATACAAGAATTACAGACCTTTCCAGAGCATACAGGATCGAACTTGGAACCGGCTGGTACACACCGGCAGGCGTGATCCATGCACCGGCTTCTGTTCTGACTTATGAGCCTCAGTGGAATTCAGATGTAAACTCTGTTTATGAGAATATTGTTTCTGGAGAAGTTTATCCGCCGGAAATGTTGGATGAGGAACTTCCTGAAGGTCAGAAGGATGTTGAGGATGTATTTAAGCTTCTTGACTGGGATAAAAATGTGGATCCTCATTACAGAAAACACTATTTCCGCAAACCGATCGTAGAAACTGAGACTGAGCAGTATGTACAGAAATGGATCACATATGCAAATCCATATATTGCCGCAAAAGAACTGACTGTAAATCCAGGTCAGACAGTAACTATCAGCGATGGTGCTGCATATGGATGTATTTTTGTCCAGGGCCATGGAAAATTTGGTGTTTATGATGCAGAAGCTCCGACACTGCTTCATTTTGGACAGCAGAGCACAGATGAATTCTTTGTATCTGAGCAGGCATCTGTAAAAGGTGTGACTATTACAAATACAAGTCAGGTTGAGCCTCTTGTTGTACTGAAGCATTTTGGACCAAATTGCCCGGGTGTACCGCAGGAAGTGCCGGAAAATTAAGAGCAGCGTGAAATGAGGTTCCTGTACAGGTAATGTCATTTTGAAAAAACAGCCCGGGATACCAGGAAAATCATGTATTCCGGGCTGTCTTTATCATCGGGAGGAAAAACATGAAATATTTAGTAGGAATAGATAACGGCGGAACCTTTTCAAAAGCAGCTGTTTTTGATGAAGAGGGAAATCAGATCTCTGTTGCCAGTGTTCCGACAGAGACGCTGACTCCAAAACCAGGATATACAGAAAAAGATCTGGACGAACTGTGGGAGGTTAATGCACTGGCAGTTCGCAAGGCAGTGGAAAAAAGCGGAATCGATCCGTCAGATATTGCCGGAGTTTCTTTTTCTGGTGCAGGAAAAGGTCTTTATATGATCGGTTATGATGGAAGACCGTCCTATAACGGAATCATGTCTACAGATACAAGAGCCTGGGCGCAGGTGGAAAAATGGTATCAGGATGGAACCAATAAAAAAGTTTACGAAAAAACTTTCCAGGAAATTCTTGCTGTACAGCCAGTAAGTCTCCTTGCCTGGTTCCGTGATAACCAGCCGGAGGTTCTGGAGCGCACAAAATATATTTTTGCAGTAAAAGATTATATTCGCTACATGCTTACAGGAGAGGCATACAGCGAGTATACAGACTGCTCTGGAGGCAATCTTGTAAATATGGTCACAAAACAGCATGACAGAGAACTGATGGCGCTTTATGGTCTGGAGGACTGTTACGAAAAGCTTCCGCCTTTGAAGTATTCTGCGGAAATTTGTGGGTATGTGACAAAAGAGGCCAGTGAAAAAACTCTGCTTCCGGAAGGAACACCTGTTGCAGCAGGAATGTTCGATGTAAATGCCTGTGGTATTGCATCCGGTCTTTCTGATGAAGAACAGATGTGTATGATCGCCGGAACCTGGAGCATCAATGAATTTATCGGAAAATCACCGGTTACCAATGGTACGGTTGCGTTAAATTCTATGTTCTGTATGCCAGGATATTTTCTTATTGAGGAGAGCAGTCCCACATCTGCCGGAAACATGGAGTGGTTTATCCGTAATCTGATGAATTATGAAAAAGATGAGGCCAAGGCAAATGGCGGTTCTGTATATGACATCACAAATGAGTGGGTTGCTTCTATTGAACCTCAGGACAGCAATATTATCTTTTTGCCGTTTTTGAATGGTTCCAATGAAGATGCATTGGCTAAAGGAACTTTTGTGGGTCTGACTGCTTACCACAGCAAAAAACATATGCTCCGTGCCGTATATGAGGGAATTGTCTTTTCACATGTCACACATGTAAAGAAACTTTTAAGAAACAGAGAAGTACCAAAGAGCATACGGCTTTCCGGAGGTGCAGCAAATTCTGATGTTTGGGTACAGATCTTTGCGGATGCGCTGCAGATTCCCATTGATGTGATCGCAGATAAAGAACTCGGAGCACAGGGAGCAGCCATGGCGGCAGGTATTGCGGCAGGTATTTATAAGGATTACCAGGAAGCGATCAGCAGAACGGTGACAATTACAAAGACCATCAATCCGCGTCCGGAATATAAAGAAATTTATGAAGAAAAATATGCAACTTATCGTGCTGTAATCGATGGATTAAGCAGTGCATGGGAGCATTTCAAAAATTAAATCAAGAGAGAAAGAGAGGAAATAATTATGTTTAAAATGGCAATCTTAGGAGCTGGTGCAATTGCTCACAAAATGTCCGCTACTATTCGTGGTCTGGAAGAGGTAGAACCTTATATTATCTGTGACACGGCTATTGAAAAGGCAGAAGCTCTGGCAAAAGAGTATGGCTACACAAAAGTCTGCAGTTCATATGAAGATATCCTGGCAGACGATGAAGTTGATCTGGTGTATATCGCTGTACCGCATTCTCTTCACTATAAGTTTACAAAGATCATGCTGGAAGGCGGAAAAAATGTTCTCTGTGAAAAATCTTTTACAGTTAATGCAGATCAGGCAAAAGAGATCCTTGCACTGGCTGAGGAGAAGAAGCTTCTTCTTCAGGAAGCAATCTGGACCAGATATATGCCGTCCAGAAAGATTATCGATGATGTGATTAAGAGTGGTGTGATCGGCGAGGTTACTTCTATTGATGCAAACCTCGGATATGAGTTAAGCGCAGTTCCGAGAATCTGGGATGTTAATTTTGCCGGTGGAGCGCTTCTTGATGTAGGTGTCTATCTGATTCATTTTGCACGTATGATTTTTGGAGATAACATTACTGATATTAATACATCTGCAGTATTTAAGAATGGTGTAGATATGATCGACATGATCAATCTGACATTTGATGACAGTAAGATGGCTACTTTACAGAGTAATGTTTATGCAGCGCAGAACCGTACTGCATCAATTTTTGGAACGAAAGGATATATTGAGATCACCAACATCAACAATCCGGAAAAAATTACTGTATTTAATGATCAGTATGAGGAAATTGCTTCTTATGATGTTCCGGAACAGATCACTGGTTATGAGTATGAAGTTCTGGCATGTATGCGTGCGCTGAAAAATGGAGAAATCGAGTGTCCGGAAGCTCCGCACAGCGAGACGATCAAAGTTATGGAAATTATGGACAGTATCCGCAGATCCTGGGGATATGAGATTCCGCTGATCGGTTAAGGAGCAGCTTATGAGAGCATATACATTAGGATTATATGAAAAGGCTATGCCAAAAGAATTGGGCTGGAAGGAAAAGCTGGAAACAGCAAAGGCAGCAGGCTACGATTTTGTGGAGATAAGTATTGATGAGACGGATGAGAAGCTTGCGCGTCTGGATTGGAGTAAAGAGGAACGTCGGGAATTGGTAGATCTGATGTACCAGATTGGGGTTCCTATTCGTACCATGTGTCTCAGCGGCCATAGAAAGTACCCAATTGGAAGTAATGATCCGGAGACTTGTGCAAGAGGGATGGAAATTATGGAAAAAGCGATTCAGCTTGCAGATGATCTTGGAATTCGTATTATCCAGCTTGCCGGATATGATGTTTATTATGAAGAATCTACGCCGGAAACGGTACAGAGATTTGGGGAAAATCTGAAAAAATGTGAAAGAATGGCAGCCAGGGCCGGAATCGTCCTGGGATTTGAGACAATGGAAACAGAGTTTATGAACACTGTAGAAAAAGCCATGAGATATGTAAACAAAATCGACTCTCCTTATCTCGGGGTTTATCCGGATATGGGAAATATCACAAACGCTGCAAAAGAATATGGCACGGATGTACTGGAAGACATCAGAACTGGCACAGGACATCTGGATGCCGTACATTTAAAGGAAACTGTGCCGGGAGTATTTCGTGAAGTACCTTTTGGAACAGGACATGTGGATTTCCCGTCTGTGATACATGAAACCTGGAAAGCAGGTGTGCGCAGATATGTAACAGAATTCTGGTACACGGGAGACCCGGAATGGAAAAAGGATCTGGATCTCGCAGTGGGAATGATGCGTCCTCTTCTGGATGCACAGGAGGCATAACGAGCAAATGTGCTTTTTAAAAAAATACCTTGGCTTATGGAGCAGATAAGTATATACTGTAGATAGCGTCGGTGTTTTTTGAGAAAAGTTTATAATAAGAGGAGAGAGAGCTATGCTGGAGAAATTAAAAGAGGAAGTTTACAAAGCAAACATGGACCTGCCTAAATATGGTCTTGTAACTTTTACATGGGGAAATGTAAGCGGGATTGACAGAGAAAAAGGGTTGTTTGTTATTAAACCAAGCGGTGTGGATTACGACAAACTGACCCCGGAAGATATGGTAGTGGTAGACCTTCAGGGAAATAAGGTGGAGGGAAAATATAATCCTTCTTCTGATACGGCTACACATGTTGTACTTTACAATGCATTCCCGAATATCGGCGGTATTGTACATACTCATTCTTCATGGGCAACAAGCTGGGCGCAGGCAGGCAGAGGAATTCCCTGCTATGGAACTACTCATGCTGATTATATTTATGGAGAAGTTCCTTGTGTGCGTAATCTCACAAAGGAAGAAATCGAAGAAGCATATGAGAAAAATACAGGTGTTCTGATCGCGGATTATTTTAAGGATAAAGATTATGAGGCTGTTCCGGCAGTTCTCTGCAAAAATCATGGACCTTTCACCTGGGGAAAAGATGCTCATGAGGCAGTACATAATGCGGTTGTTCTGGAAGAAGTTGCAAAAATGGCAACTCGCTGTGAGCAGATCAATCCGCAGGTAAAACCAGCTCCACAGGAGCTTCAGGATAAGCATTACTACAGAAAACATGGAGCGAATGCTTATTACGGACAGAATACGAAATAAAATCTAAAATAAAAACTCCTGTCAGTTATTATGCGGACAGGAGTTTTTATATGTTCAGATCTTTAATTCGGGAGAAAACAGAGGATGCTGTTTTCGGTGAGAGGAGTGAGTTTATTCTGGAAGTGTATATGGAAAGTTTGGCGCTTCCGGACAATTCAGGAAGTCTTTGAGACAATTGATGATAAATTCATGATCTGCAATGTGATACAGATTAGAAGAAATAATAGCTCCGATCGCTGCACTGTTTCCCTTGATACGGACAGGAAAGCCGCCTCCGCATAAAGCATAGTCTGAGGTGGAAAGGGCATGAGTGTCCAGAGTATCTCCATCTTTTTCAAAAGTCAGGGCAGAAAGAAGAGAGCTTCGCTCCATAAGTTTTACGGTGTTAAATTTTCGTTCCATCCATTTCTGGTTTAAGAGATTGGTCCCGTCAGGGCAATGCTGGAATAAGATACAGCCATTGTTCATGCGTATGGACACTGCAATGGTGATATTGTTTTTTTGAGCATAGTTTACCATAAAGGTACCAAGCTTATAGGCTGTGTCGTGATCAAAATGAGAAAACTGAAGAAGTTCTTCCTGTTTTTTGAGAATGCTGAGATTTTCTGACATAATAAAATCCTCCTTGTTTGTAAATAATGAAACAGTTGTCAGGCATAAATGGAAAAAGGTTTTTCTAAATATATTATACATGTAAAAGATGAGAGTTGGCAACAAAAAATTCCCTCTCTGCTGAGTATTAACACATATTTTTTCTCTGTATATGTTAATGTCAGGAAAATTACTGATTATTAGCATATATCGGGGAGTTTTTGATATGAAGATTTATGATTATCAGGGGAGAAAAAACGTCAGCGGAGAGAGGATACGGGAACTTCGGATAAAAAGGCGGATGTCTCAGAGCGAGCTGGCGGCAAGACTGCAGGTGGAAGGTGTGATACTGGAAAGGGACAGTATCAGCAGGATTGAAAGTGGGACAAGGTTTGTGGCTGACTATGAGCTGTTTATATTTGCAAAGGTTTTAGGGGTGGATATGATATCTCTTGTGGAGTTTCAGCCCCAGGATAATTAAAAATATTTATGCGGAAAGACTGCCTTAGGGGCAGTTTTTTACTATTATTCAATAGTTTTTTGTGTTACAATGTGTCATATCAAAAAGTTGGATTCGATAAAGTGGAGGATCAGGATGATTGAATTAGGTAAGAAACAGACACTGACTGTAGTGAAGACTGTGGAATTTGGAATATATCTGGCAGAAAACAGGGAGGCAGATGCGAAGAACCGTGTTCTTCTTCCTGCAAAGCAGGTGCCTCAGGGAACAAGAGAAGGAGACCGTCTGGAGGTTTTTATTTATAAGGATTCTCAGGATCGTCTTATTGCCACCACAAGGGAGCCTGTGATCACAGTGGGACATACTGCGCTTCTGAAAGTGCGTCAGGTGACAAAAATAGGTGCGTTTCTTGACTGGGGTCTGGAGAAGGATCTTCTTCTTCCCTATCATGAACAGACCGTGCGCGTCCGGGAAGGACAGGAGTGTCTGGTTGCTCTTTATGTGGATAAAAGCAGCCGCCTTTGTGCAACAATGAAGGTATACCCATATCTTCTGAAAAAATCTCCTTATCAGACAGGAGACCAGGTAAGAGGAAGGGTTTACCAGATCAGTGATAATTTTGGTGTGTTTGTGGCAGTAGACGATAAGTTTTCCGCACTTATCCCTGCAAGAGAAGCAGCAGGAAAATACCGTCCGGGAACGGTTCTTGATCTTCGGGTATCTGAGGTGAAAGAGGATGGAAAGCTGAACGTTTCCGACCGTCAGAAAGCATACATCCAGATCAATGAGGACGCGGAAAACGTTCTTCAGGTCATTGAAGAATTTGCAGGTGTGCTGCCATTTGACGATAAGGCTTCTCCGGAAGTTATCAAAAGGGAATTTGGTCTCAGCAAGAATGCCTTTAAACGTGCAGTGGGGCATCTGCTGAAAGAAGGAAAGGTAGAAATAAGAGACCGGAGGATTTATCAGGTAAAAAAATAAGGAGCGTACTATGAATTTTACACATCTTCATGTCCATACAGAATATAGTCTTCTGGATGGTTCCAATAAGATCCAGGAGTATGTAGCCAGAGTGAAAGAGCTGGGAATGGACAGCGCGGCTATTACGGATCATGGCGTTATGTATGGAGTGATTGATTTTTACAGAGCCTGTAAAGCTGCAGGGATCAATCCGATACTGGGCTGTGAGGTTTATGTGGCTCCGGGTTCCAGATTTGAAAAAGAGACAGGAACAGGTGATGACCGTTACTATCATCTGGTACTCCTTGCAGAAAACAATCAGGGTTACAGCAATCTGATGAAGATTGTTTCCAAAGGCTTTGTAGAGGGATTTTATTATAAACCGAGAGTGGATCTGGAGATCCTGGAAAAATATCACGAAGGGATCATTGCTTTGAGTGCCTGTCTTGCAGGAGAGGTGGCCAAGTATCTTACCAGAGGAATGTACGAAGATGCAAAGGCTGCGGCTCTCCGGTATCAGGATATTTTTGGAAAAGGAAATTTCTTTCTGGAAATGCAGGATCATGGGATTCCTGAGCAGCAGACAGTGAATCAGCAGCTTCTTAAAATGCATAAGGAGACAGGTATCGATCTGGTGGTGACCAATGACGTCCATTATACACTTGCGGAGGATGCACAGCCTCACGATGTACTTCTCTGCCTTCAGACAGGAAAGAAGCTGGCAGATGAGGATCGTATGAGATATGAGGGAGGTCAGTATTATGTGAAATCTCCTCAGGAGATGGAAATGCTCTTTCCTTATGCCACAGAGGCTTTGGAAAACACTCATAAGATCGCAGAAAGATGCCATGTGGAGATCGAGTTTGGTGTGACCAAGCTTCCGAAATATGATGTACCCAAGGGATATACCTCATGGGAATACCTGAATAAGCTTTGTTTTGAAGGGCTGGAAGAGCGTTATGAGCCTGTTACAGAGGAACTTCGGGAAAGACTGGATTATGAATTGTCTACCATTAAAAATATGGGTTATGTGGATTACTTCCTTATTGTATGGGATTTTATCAAATATGCCCGAGATCATGACATTATGGTAGGTCCGGGCCGAGGATCTGCGGCAGGAAGCCTTGTGGCGTATACTCTGGGGATAACACAGCTTGATCCTATCCGCTATGATCTTCTTTTTGAGCGTTTCCTGAATCCGGAGCGAGTTTCCATGCCGGATATTGACGTGGATTTCTGTTTTGAAAGACGACAGGAGGTCATTGACTATGTTGTCCGTAAATACGGAAAGGATCGGGTGGTCCAGATTGTTACCTTTGGTACGCTGGCAGCAAGAGGTGTGATCCGTGACGTAGGCCGTGTCCTGGATATGCCCTATGCCCAGGTGGATACCATTGCCAAAATGATCCCTCAGGAACTGAATATCACTATAGATAAAGCTCTGCAGATGAATCCGGAGCTGCGTAAGGCATATGAGGAGCAGGATGATATCCACAGTCTTATTGATACAGCCAAGCGTCTGGAAGGGCTTCCCCGCCATACCTCTATGCATGCAGCAGGCGTGGTGATCAGCCAGAAGGATGTAGATGAGTATGTGCCGTTATCAAGAGCACAGGACGGCTCTGTTACAACCCAGTTTACCATGACAACTTTGGAGGAACTGGGGCTTCTGAAAATGGACTTCCTGGGGCTCCGTACCCTGACTGTGATTCAGAATGCGGTACAGCAGATCAGGCGCAGCACAGGGATCCTGCTGGATATGCAGAAGATTGATTATAATGATAAGAAGGTGTTAGACTCTCTGGGAACCGGCAGATCTGACGGAGTATTCCAGCTGGAAAGTGCGGGAATGAAAAACTTCATGAAGGAGCTGAAACCTCAGAGTCTTGAGGATGTGATCGCAGGAATTTCTCTGTACCGTCCGGGTCCAATGGACTTTATTCCGCAGTATATCCGGGGCAAAAACCGCCCGGATACCATTACGTACGACTGCCCTCAGCTGGAACCGATCCTGAAGCCTACCTACGGCTGTATCGTATATCAGGAGCAGGTTATGCAGATTGTACGGAATCTGGCAGGCTATACTCTTGGACGAAGCGACCTTGTGCGCCGTGCCATGTCCAAGAAAAAAGCTTCTGTTATGGAAAAAGAGAGACAGAATTTTGTATACGGAAACCCGGAAGAGGGAGTTCCCGGCTGTATTTCCAACGGGATTCCGGAAAAGGTGGCGAATAAAATTTATGACGATATGATCGATTTTGCCAAATATGCGTTTAATAAGTCTCATGCTGCAGCTTATGCGGTAGTCTCTTATCAGACTGCTTATCTGAAATATTATTATCCGGTGGAATTCATGGCGGCTCTTATGACGTCTGTGATTGAAATGCCAAATAAGGTTTCGGAATATATTCAGGTATGCCGCCAGATGGGGATCCGGATCCTTCCGCCGGATGTAAACAGGGGAAGATACGGATTTTCCGTGGATAACGGAGCTATTCGTTATGGTCTTTCTGCTATTAAAAGTGTGGGGCGTCCGGTGATAGAGGCTCTTGTGGAAGAACGGAAAGAAAGAGGAGAATATACTTCTTTGAAAGATTTTGTCCAGAGACTGACAGGAATTGTAAATAAACGTGCTATTGAAAACTTTATCAAAGCAGGAGCCCTGGATTGTCTGGAAGGAAACCGCCGTCAGAAAATGACAGTCTATGGTCAGATTGTGGACAGTATTGCACAGGACAAAAAGACAACGATAGCAGGACAGATGAGTCTGTTTGATTTTGCGGAAGAGGATGTAAAAAAGGATTTTGAAATCCGCATGCTGAATGTAGGAGAGTATGATAAGGAAACACTTCTTTCTTATGAAAAGGAAGTACTTGGAATTTACCTCAGCGGACATCCTCTGGAGCAGTACAGAGATGTTATGGAAAAAACCATTTCTGCCAGAACAACAGACCTTCAGCCAGAAGAGGAAAGCGGGATCGCCAGGATCACAGACGGACAGAAAGTGATTATTGGCGGAATGATTGTGGATAAAACAATAAAATACACAAAGAATAACAAGGTCATGGCCTTTTTTACCCTGGAGGATCTGGTGGGAACAGCAGAAGTGGTAGTGTTCCCAAGAGACTATGAAAAATGGCAGCGATATCTGAATGAAGAGGCAAAGCTTTTTGTCCAGGGACGGGTAGATGCAGGCGATGACAGAGGGGCAAAGATCATTCTGGAAAAAGTAAGGTCTTTTGAGGAAATACCCAGGGAACTGTGGATCCAGTTTAAAGACCGGGAGGATTATGGACGGCAGGAAGCCGGACTTCTGGAGGATCTGCGAAAATCTCCGGGCAGCAGCAGTGTGGTCATTTATCTGAAGGATGTAAATGCCATGAAGCGTCTGCCTGCCGGATATCAGGTACAGATCAGTGAAGCCTGGGAGCAGGAGATGGAACAGAAATATGGATCATGCAATATTAAAGTTGTGGAAAGAGTATTGAAAAACTTGTAAAAATGCTATAAACTATAACCGAATATGTGTAAAACAGATGAGATTTTCTGCTCTGGCAGCAGATAATCTGGAAGATGGAGGAATAAAATCATGGCAGAAAAAAAGATCAAAACCATTGGTGTATTGACCAGCGGCGGTGATGCGCCGGGAATGAATGCTGCGATTCGTGCTGTAGTCAGAAGAGGTTTGAGCAGCGGATTGAATGTAAAAGGTATTTATAAAGGTTATAATGGGCTTTTAAACGAGGAAATCATAGATATGTCTGCCAAAGATGTGTCTGATACGATCGAGCGCGGAGGTACTATCCTGTATACTGCACGCTGTGCAGAGTTCCGTACTCCGGAAGGACAGGAGCGCGGTGCAAAGATCTGCAGAAAGCATGGGATCGACGGCCTTGTTGTAATCGGTGGAGACGGTTCCTTTGCAGGTGCTCAGAAGCTTGCAAACCTGGGTATCAACACCATCGGTGTTCCGGGAACCATTGACCTGGACATTGCCTGTACCGAGTATACCATTGGCTTTGATACAGCCGTGAATACAGCTATGGAAGCAATCGATAAAGTCCGGGATACTTCAACTTCCCATGAGAGATGCAGTATTATTGAGGTTATGGGACGTAATGCAGGATATCTTGCCATGTGGTGCGGTATTGCCAACGGTGCAGAAGATGTTCTGATTCCGGAGAAGTATGATTATGATGAGCAGAAGCTGATCAACAATATCATTGCCAGCCGTAAGGCGGGAAAGAAGCATCATATCATTGTAAATGCAGAGGGTATCGGCCATTCAGAGGCCATGGCAAAGCGTATTGAAGCGGCTACAGGAATTGAAACACGTGCCACTATTCTTGGCCACATGCAGCGCGGCGGAAGCCCTACATGTAAAGACCGTGTTTATGCTTCCATGATGGGAGCGCTTGCCGTGGATCTTCTGGTACAGGGCAAAACCTGTCGTGTAGTAGGATATCGTCATGGAGAGTTTATTGATTTTGATATCAATGAGGCTCTTGCAATGAAGAAGGACGTTTCTCCGTATATGTGGGAAGTATGCAATTCTCTTTCTCATAATTACAAAAAACAGTAAGCAAGATACAACGGAGGTCACCATCAGGGGGCCTCTCTTGTGTATAAAGGAGTTTTACGAATGATCACCAGTTTGCAGAACAGTCAGGTAAAAAATATCATTAAGCTGAATCAGAAGGCAAAGGCCCGGAAAGACCAGGGACTTTTTATTGCAGAAGGAAGGAAGATGTTTCTGGAGGCACCGCTTTCCTGGATTGATAAAGTTTATGTGGCAGAATCCATGGAAGAGGATTCTGAAGTAATAGAAAAGGCTTCCAAAACATCCTGGGAGACGGTTGCAGATTCTGTTTTCCGCCAGATGAGTGATACGCAGACTCCTCAGGGGGTGCTGACAGTCCTGCGTAAGCCGGCCTATCGTATTGAGGACATTGTGGAAAAAGAAAATCCAATGATCGTCGTTCTGGAAGATCTTCAGGATCCGGGAAATGCGGGAACTATTTTCCGAACGGCAGAAGGGGCTGGTGTTGATGGAGTATTTCTTACAAAAACCTGTGTGGATATTACTAATCCAAAGGTGATCCGTGCAACCATGGGTTCTGTGTACAGAATGCCTTTCGTATATGTAGAAGATGTGGTATCATTAAAAGAAAAACTTCAGGGCAGAGGTATCCGTTTTTTTGCCGCACATCTGCAGGGCAAAAATGCCTATCATGAGGAATCTTATCAGAAAGGAACGGCATTTCTTATTGGAAATGAGGGAAAAGGTCTGACAGATCAGGCTGCGGAAGCCGCAGACTGTCTGATACGAATTCCTATGTGCGGTCAGCTGGAATCTCTTAATGCAGCTATGGCAGCGGGGATATTGATGTATGAGGCTGCAAGGCAGCGAAGAGACTGATATTTATCAGTGCAGGGCATCTGAAATGTTTTCCGGAAAGGAGGAAGTTTATGGATTTTGTTATGGGGCCTTTTATCTGGCTGGGACTGGTTGCTGTTCTTCTGATCATTGAAGCGCTTACTGTAGGTCTGACTACCATCTGGTTTGCAGGAGGGGCTCTTATAGCAGCAATCGCTGCATGGGCAGGAGCCGGGCAGACGGTACAGTGGATTCTGTTCATAGTGGTGTCTTTGGTGCTTCTGATCTTTACCAGACCGGTTGCAGTCCGGTATATGAACAGAGGAGTAGAAAAGACTAATGTGGAACGGCTCATCGGGCAAAAAGCAATTGTTATCCAAAAAGTAGATAATCTGGCTCAGACAGGACAGGTCAGAGTTGGTGATGTGGAATGGATGGCAAGAACAAAGTCTGATGATGTTCAGATTCCGGAGAAAGCAGTTGCAGTGATCAAAGAAGTACAGGGTGTAAAATTAATTGTAGAAGAAGTTAAGGAGGGTTAAATTATGGAATTTTTGATTTTTGTTATCATTGTAGGAATTCTTGCGCTGCTTGTTGCAGCTTCCTGTATCAAAATCGTGCCTCAGGCATATGCGATCGTCCTGGAACGGCTGGGTGCTTACAAAACAACCTGGAATACAGGAATCCATTTTAAGATGCCCTTTATTGAACGTGTTGCCCGTAAAGTGAACCTGAAAGAGCAGGTGGTGGATTTCCCGCCTCAGCCGGTTATCACCAAGGATAATGTTACCATGCAGATCGATACGGTTGTATTTTTCCAGATCACAGATCCGAAGCTGTTTGCTTACGGAGTGGAAAATCCTATTATGGCAATCGAGAATCTTTCTGCAACAACGCTTAGAAATATCATCGGTGACATGGAACTTGACGAAACGCTTACCTCCCGAGAGGTGATTAATACAAGAATGAGAGCTTCTCTGGACGTTGCTACAGATCCATGGGGCATCAAGGTAAACCGTGTAGAACTTAAAAATATCATTCCTCCGGCAGCGATCCAGGATGCCATGGAGAAACAGATGAAGGCAGAGCGTGAACGCCGTGAAGC
>ULYF01009337.1_pt1 | contig 16808 bp, 19 predicted proteins | sample 1961941 | NCBI WGS metagenome assembly ULYF01 (sample SAMEA4835857, study PRJEB28245) | human gut metagenome | biome: gut microbiome; material: fecal sample | place: Denmark | collected 2008 | reverse complement strand
GCCCGCGCTACTGGCCTCTGGCAGTGGGACTACGGGCAGAGGCTACGAATAGAGGGATTGAAACTGCCCGCAGCGGTAGAAATCCATTTCGCCCTAACAGAACAGTCCGGTGATGCCATTCCCCGAGTAGGAATCACCAAGGACGGCGTGACAGAGGTAGTCATCCCGGATAGCCTGTTGGAAAATCAGGCAGCAGGCGCGACCTATGAAATCTACGCATGGATCTACCTGGCAGATAAGACATCCGGTGAAACCATAAAACGGATTTCCATGCAGGTCAAGCGCAGACCAAAGCCGGAAGGATTTGACGCGCCAGAAGACGCAGAACTCTTCCGGGAAGCCATTGCACAGGTAAACGCATCTGCAGACCGGGCAGAAGCAGCAAGGGAGGGAGCCGAAGCGGCCCAGAGGGCAGCGGAAGCAGCAGCGGGTAAAATTGAGGGTGAGATTTCCGGAGCCGGGCAGATTGCCGAGCAGGTAAAGCGGGATGCGGATGCAGTTGCGAAAGACAAACAGGCAGTATCTCAGATGGTGACAGAGACCACCCAGAATGCCCAGAAAGCTGCCGAAAGCGCACAGGCGGCAGAGAGTTCCAGCACTGCTGCAAAAGAGGCACAGACCGCCGCTGAGAGTGCTGAGGCAGGAGCAGAGTCAGCCATGAAAGAGGTTGAGAGGGACCGGACCGAGGTAAGTGAGGCCCATAGATTAGTGGAGCAGCTGCGGGGAGCGGTGGATACTGACAGGCAGGCAGTAGCAGCGGACCGGCGGGCGGTAGAAAATGCTGTCACGCAGTTTGGACAGTTTGCCCAGAGCGCGATTAATGCCGTTGGACAGGCTCAGGAGGCGGCTGTGCAGGCAGTTTCCGCAGAAGGGCAGAGACAGACCACAGCGGTGCAGCAGGCAGGCACACAGGCAGTCAGTGACGTTACTGCGGCTAAGACAGAGGCGGTTCAGGCAGTCACTACAGAGGGCGATACGCAGACCAAGAGGGTGCAGGATGCTGCTGCTGGAATTGTGGCTGACCGGGAGCAGATTTCGGAAAATAAAGCAGAGATTGAAGCCCTGCACCAGGGCAAAGCCGATGCCATTGTGGAGACCGCGCAGGGTGAGACTATGAGCCTGACAGACAGCTCCGACAAGCTATTTGAGGGGCTGAGGGTGTTCGGGAAGAGTACGCAGGATGGGACGCCGAGTGTGGAAAATCCAGTGCCGATTGTGAATGCCGGTGAGAGCGGAAGTATTACGGTTGAGGTGACGGGGAGGAACCTATTCAATCCTCAGGGAGATATGTTTGTAAAGCAATATGATAGCGACTCCAGAAAGCCTAAATTTGAAAATGGAATATTATATAGTAGTGGAAAACACGGTATTTCTTTTGAAATAATGAATGCCATAAAAGTAACCCCAAAAGAAACCTATACATTATCTTATGAGATTGTGAGTGGAATCAAAAAAAATGCCTATCTCGCAACATTTGAAGGTATAGATTCTAATGGTAAATTTATTAACAAAACACAATATGATTTTAACAAGACAAAACATGTAATTACTGTTCCTGAAAACCATCATTATATTTGTTTTTCTGTAATAGGTGATGATTATTACAGTGTTGGAATACGAGCGCAATTAGAATATGGTTCTGTTCAGACCCCATACGAACCGTATAAAACCCACCAATCCCTCACCCTCGCCACTCCTAACGGTCTCCCCGGTGTGCCAGTCAGCAAGGACGGCAATTACACAGATTCCAACGGTCAGCAGTGGGTTTGTGATGAGAGGGATTATGGGCGTGGGAAGTATGTGCAGAGGGTTTTAAAAACAAAGCCGAACAAGACGATTGTTTTTACGAAACAATATGACAATGGAAGATGCGAGTCGTTTATCCGAGCTTTTAATGTTCGGTGGGCGAATGGAGACACTCCTTCTCTTTCGACAATAGCGCCATGGAGTAAATGGGCGGTTGAATCTGAAAAAACATTAACTTTGAACGCAGACGGAATTTATTATAGGGATTCTACCAAAACGCTTGAAGAAATAAACGCTATTTTTGCAAAATTGGGTACAAATATAGAATTTTGTGGTGTCTTAGATACCCCCATCGAGCGTGATCTTACCCCCGAAGAACTCGCCGCCTACTCCTCTCTCCACGCCAACTACCCGACCACCGTTATCACAAACGATGCCGAAGCGCATATGGAAGCGACCTATGTGGCCGATACTGGAAAATACATCCAGAACATGGAAGAGCGACTGAATGCCAAGCTGGTGAATATCCAGTCAGCCCTAATTAGTCAGAAAATTTCTGGGGGGGTATAAAGGTAACTGACAGTTCGAGGGTGCCGGTTGTGCGGTTTGCCATGTGGGGTAAGACGGAACAGAGGAAGACGACAGGGAAGAATCTGATTGATATAAAAGGTGAAATAACCTTTTCAAAAGGAACTTTTGACATAAAAGATAATCTTATTGATTGCACTCTAGCAGGCACTTGGGGCGGTAGTTACATTATGTTTTCCAAGGAGTATCCTGCCGGAGAATATACTTTTTCCGCTGATAAGATGAAAAATGATACAGTGCAAAAAATAGCTATTCTTTTGACCGTAGAACCATTATCGTATAGCGCGGATTCTTGTGTTTTTAATAATTATTACAAAAATTATCTGATTAAAAATAACAAGACGTTATCCAGAGACATAACATTCAAGGTCGATTCACCATTTGAAATTGGTATTCCACTTTCGGGAGATAATGGTGTAGTCGGAGAGACTTTGAGTATAAAAAATATCCAGCTTGAGCGAGGAGCTTCCGCCACTGCCTATGAGCCTTATTCCGGCGGCTTCCCTTCCCCCTCCCCTGACTGGGAACAGCCCATCGAGATAACCGACCAGCCTGTGACTGTTACGATTAAGGGCGGCACAGAGCAGCAGTCTATCACCCTGACACCGCCTCGCCCGTTTACCAAGTGGGACAAGCTGGAAAAGGTAGATGGAGTGTGGTGCTGGAGGTATCAGACTAAAAAATATACCGCGACCGGCGAAGAAAGCTTTTTTAAAGGTGCTGATAGTTATACTCAAGGTTCGAGTACATCGTTTTATACCAAAAGCACTGATGATCCGGTTGGTGCAGATAGTTCACTCATGAACCGGCTGACAAAAAATGAGCGAGTTTGGGATAAACCTGGTGAAATAGGTTACACGATTAATATAAATCAAATCCACATGAGATTCTTGAACACTACTCTGGGAGTATCAGATGATGCTACCGAAGTGGAAAAGAAAACTGCTTATGCAAACTATCTAAAAGCCGAGTACGCAAAGGGAACACCGTATGAACTGTTATATGCGGTAAAGGAATCCGAACTCATCCCTCTCTCCCCATCTGAGCAAGCACAGCTCAACGCCCTCACGATGTACGCCCCAGAAACCGAAGTCACCAACACAGGCGGTTGCAACATGGAGCTGACCTACACCGTAGATACAAAATCCTATGTAGACAGTAAAATCGCGGCTATCAGCGCCGCAGTATTGGAGGTATAAATGTACGAGATTGTAAGAAATGTAATCAAATCAAAGAGATACGCCCTCGATGATATGTTAAAGAAAATTGATACCCTCTGGGTGCAGAATGACATCACCGAGGAGCAGAGAAAGGAACTGGTTGCACTGGCGCAGGCAAATGCGGATCCAGAGCAGTCCAACGCGCCGCTGCAGACCCAGATTAATGAGCTGGCAAAGCAGCAGAGTGCACTGAACGCGACCGTTACCTCTCTGAACGCGACCGTCCAGAAGATTAAGGAAACGGTAGAGAGCGGCGGTACAGTCGTTCCGGAACCAGAACCGGAGCCGCAGGAAGAATATCCGGCGTGGGAGCCGTACAATGGTATCCCGCCAGTAAAATGGCAGACAGGTTCCAAGTGTACCCACAGCGGCAAGAAGTGGGAATCCATGGTGGATAATAACGTCTGGGAGCCGGGGGCGTTTGGAGTTGGCCCGGAAATTTGGAAAGAAGTAGTTTAATAAAAATTAGTCATAGCTAGTCATAGATTTAGTCATAGGCACGCGGGAAACCGGGTGTTATTTTTATGCCCAAACGCGATAAGGCAATAAAAGGTGCGCGGTCAGCGACACTGATAACAACGGATGAAACAAGAGCGACACTCTCAAAAACGGAAGGAGCAAGTAAATATGGCAGAATCAACCACAACTACAACCACTACCGCAGAGCCAACCACAGCACAGCAGACAACGTCAGCTACAGTTGACTATGACAAAATCCAGAAAATGTTAGATGGAACCCTTGCGGCAAAAGAGGACACGGCCTTAAAAGCCTACTTCAAACAGCAAGGACTGTCCCAGGAAGAGGCAGAACAGGCAATTTCTACATTCAAGCAGCAGAAAGCAGCCAGTCAGCCGGATGTTGGAGCGCTGCAACAGCAGGCGCAGGCAGCCCAGAAAGCGGCGCAGGATGCACAGATTCAGGCAGCTGCTACCATGGCGGCTGTATCACTTGGAATTAGTACAAACACCATTCCTTACGTTCTCAAAATGGCAGATTTGAGTGCTGCTGTGGGAGAAGATGGAAAACTGAACGATGATGCGATTAAGAATGCACTGAACAAGGTGCTGGAAGATATTCCGGCATTGAAACCGCAGGCGGCTGGCGCATCCGGATTCGTGCAGGTTGGGGTTGGAGGAAACCCATCACAGGGCGCAGCATCGGCAGATAATGATGCTCTAAAAGCTGCGTTCGGACTTTAAAAGAAAGGAAAAATTAAATGGCAGTTTACAATTACGCAGAAACATTTACAAATTTATTGCAGCAGAAATACGCAAAGGAACTGTGTTCCGATGCGCTGACCAAAAGTAACCCGCAGGTTAAGTTCATCAATGCACAGACCATCAAGCTGCCGCGGATGACCGTATCTGGTTATAAGGATCATACGCGCACTCCGGGATTCAATGCAGGAACCCTGACCAACGACTGGGAGGCTAAAAAGCTGACCCATGACAGAGATATTGAGATTTGGATTGACCCGATGGATATTGACGAGACCAACCTTACCCTCTCTGTGGCTAACATCCAGAACACTTTTGAGACTGAGCAGGCTATCCCGGAAAAGGACAGCTACAGATTTTCCAAGCTGCATACTGAACTGACAAACTATAATTCCGGTGCCATCGATAAGACCGTTGTGGATGCATCTAATTTCCTGGGGCTGTTTGACGAAATGATGGCAAACATGGATGAGGCTGGAGTTCCGGAGGAAGGTAGAATCCTGTATGTTACCCCAGGCATGAACAAAATTGTGAAGGAAGCAGAGGGGATCCAGCGGGCGATTATCGTTAATACCCCGAATGCTATCAACAGAACTGTGCACAGCCTGGACAACGTAAATATTAAGATGGTTCCAGCAGCGCGAATGAAAACGATTTACGATTTTACCGAGGGCTGTAAGCCAGGTGGAAGCGCAAAGCAGATTAATTTTATTTTAATTCATCCGTCCTGCGTGGTTTGCCGTGACAAGTACAGCTACATCAAACTGTTTACTCCGGGCACCGATTCCAGAACTGCAGACGGATATCTGTACCAGAATAGATGTTACGGTGATTTGTTCCTTCTGGAAAAGAAAGCTACTGCATGCGCGATGAACGTGGAGGCCTAAATATGAAAGCAATTAAAGAAAACAAAGAGTATACCATCAATTCAGATGCAAAAGCAGCTTATCAGGAAGCAGGCTACGACATTTTTGATGACAACGGAAAGATGATCGCCCGTGGTCGTGGGAAAAATGTGTCCGCAGAACTCTACGAAAAGGCTCTGGAGGAAAACGAGAAGCTGAAAAAAGAGTTGGCGGCTGTAAAAAAAGAGGCTTCTGAGAAGTCCAAGGAAAAGGCGGTAAAAGAGAAGGCAGGTGATTAATATGGCATATGAGCCATACGCAGCGCCGAGCTTTTATCTGAATGAATACGGCGGGAGTTTAATTCCGGAGGATGATTTGATGCTTGCCCTCCGGCAGGCGTCCCGTCACATTGATTCCCTGACCTATAACAGGATTGTAGGTCAGGGTTTTTCTGAACTTACAGCCTTCCAGCAGGACATTATCCGTGAGGTGGTGTGCCTGCAGGCTGATTTTGAGCATGAAAACGCAGATGAAATCAACACAATTCTGCAAGGGTATAGCATCAATGGCGTATCGGCACAATTTGGCAGTTCCTGGAATGTTTTTGCGTCCTCCGGAGTTGCTATGGAACGGGATGTATATGCCCTGCTGTGTCAAACAGGGCTGTGTTGCCAGTTGGCGAGGTGAGGCTATGAAATATCCATGTTTAGTGCCCAAAAGGCTGTGCAAGACGGATATCTGCGTGCAGCTGGAATCTGAGAAAATCAATAATCTGGGAGAGCCGGAGCAGACACTGACACTGCATTTAAAATGTAATTATCAGGACACGGCGAAAACCATACTGACGGCAGAGAAGAAGCTGATACAGGTTTCTGGTACTGCTTTGTTCCCTGGCGACATTGCCCCGGAGTGGCCCACCTTAAGCGGCGGTACCGTCACCATCTTCGGGCAGACCCGGAGAATCATCCAGGGCATGAAAGCACGGAACCCTGATGGAACGGTCAATTATTGCAGATTGGAGGTGGTCTGATGCAGGTTAAGTCATCTGTAACCCTTAATTTGCCGCGTATCCGGCAACTGACACAGGCTGCAATTACAGCCCTGGAGCAGACCGGAGAAGCGCTGCATACAGAGGTTGTGCAGGCCCAGGTGATGCCGTTTGATACCGGACATCTGCAGGAGGATGCGACATTTGTAGATTATTCCGATTCAGCTGACGGCCTTGTGCGGATTGTATCCAGCACGCCCTATGCCAGACGGCTATATTATCATCCGGAATATAATTTCCAGACAGATGAAAACCCGTTTGCAGGCGGCGAGTGGTTTGAACCGTGGCTTCCGGGTGGTGTCAGTCAGGATTTTGCGAAAGAAGCGTTTAAGAACTTTTATAAAAAGGCGGGTGGTTTGTGATGCTGGCCCTCACCGATATCCGCTCCTGGGTGGAGAGCCTGGGAGTGAGTGGCGCGGAGGATGTCTATATTGGCAAGCTGGACGACAGTAAGCAGCAAGTGATTGGCGTATATGGAAGACCGTCTTCTGGTGCGCCTCATATTGCCCTTGGCGGTCTTGCCTGTACCACTTATGCCACCCGCAAAATCTCAATTCTGCTGCATTGGAACCGGTCAAAACCGGAGTCAGAGGCGGCAGCTTTTGAGTTATACGAAAAATTGCTACACGAAACAGAAAACAAGGGCCTGATCATTGGAGAAACCCGCATCAACAGGCTACATCTTGAAATGCCTGAGCCGAAAGACATCGGGCAGGACAAGTACGGGGTTTACGAATATGTCATCTGGCTCTTAATCGATTATGAAAGGAGACTTTAAAAATGGCAGGTGCACCGACTGTTTATCCTGTTTTTAACAACAAATTTAAGGTTGGAATTGCTGGCGGCGGGACTGCTGAGACCACGATTGCCAACCTGACTAATTTTGCGCCAAGCATTGAGGGCGGCGTGGATGAGTGGAACCCGATGGAGGCTGAGGGCTGGGGAGATGCTATGATGACCAGCAAAAAGCTGTCCTTTAGTTTCCAGGGCAAGCGTACTTATGGAGATCCCGGAAATGACTTTATTGCTGGCCTTGCCTGGAAGTCTGGTAATGATGTAGTTGCTCCGTTTTGTTGGGAAATGCCCTCCGGAGCAAAAGTGGAGTTTACCGGTATTATTAACGTAACCTCTCCCGGTGGTGGAGACAGCACGAATACGGACAACCTGGAGTTTGAGGTTAAGTGCAAGGGCAAACCGAAGTTTACGCCCGGATCTGATGCCTGAAGGAGGAAAGAAACAGCATGGCAAAAAGAAGAGATATTACCGAAAAATTATCGTTTGACGAAAACCCGTGCCTCACAATCAAGGGCGAGGATATCGAAGTCAATGCAGACGCCCCAACAGTCTTAAAAGCTATGGGGATTTTTACGTCTGAGGACACAGGCACAGACGACATCGTAACGATTTACGACCTCATCTTCCCGGAGGAATCAAAAAAGAAATTGGAAGCGTTAAAACCGTCCTTTAATGATTTAATCATCATCATCGAAGAGGCAATCATGCTGATTACCGGGGAGGAAACTGCTACGGGAGAGCAGTGACCCGTACTACGACCTATTTGACGACTGGGATTTGATTGTTTCCAGTTTTCTGACGCAGTACGGGTTGAGAATCCGGACAAAAGAATTTGAATCAGTTACATGGGATGAGTTCCGGTCACTTCTGGCCGGAATATCTCCTGATACGCCGCTGGGGCGTGTGGTAGCCATCCGGTCCGAACAGGACAAGGACGTTATTAAACACTTTACCGCCGACCAAAAGCGGATATACGATGCCTGGAGGGAGCGAAAAGCACAGAGCATTACTCCTGAGACGTTTGACAAGCAGATGGCATATCTGGAACGCATGATGGCTCAGTTGTGCGGATAGGAGGGATGGGGAAATTGAAAAAATAAAAACTGAACGGGAAAAGGTCAGATGCCCTTATTGCGGCCATCCGGTAAATGCCCTGAGGGGAAAGGATGCCTGCTGTAAGGGTGTCTTTTTTAAATGCAAAAATAAAGATTGCAGGAAAGAATTTGAATTGAAAATCTAAGACGCTGTGCCGATGTGCCTGTCTTACTTAAAAAAGGCAGGTGATATTTATGGCAGCGGAGAGCGTTGGACAGATTGGCTTAGACCTTGTTGTTAATCAGGGGACATTTGATAAGCAGATGGCGGGGCTGCAGAGCACTGCGAAAAAAGCCGGCCTTGCTCTGGCTGCGGCATTTTCTGTCAAAAAACTGGCCGACTTTGGAAAGTCCTGTGTAAAACTGGGGAGTGACCTACAGGAAGTCCAGAACGTAGTCGATGTAACCTTCCCACGGATGCAGAAACATATCAATGCATTTGCTCAAAAATCCGCGGCATCCTTCGGCCTATCTGAGACCATGGCGAAACGGTTTTCCGGAACCTTCGGGGCAATGGCGAAATCCTTCGGTTTTGGCGAGAAGGCAGCCTATGACATGGCAACTACCCTAACCGGACTGGCTGGAGATTTGGCATCCTTTTATAACATTTCCCAGGATGAAGCGTACACGAAATTAAAGTCCGTGTTTACCGGAGAAACGGAAACACTGAAAGACCTGGGCGTGGTAATGACCCAGAGTGCTTTGGATGCTTACGCGCTGGCGAATGGCTTCGGGAAGACCACGCAGGCCATGTCTGAGGCGGAAAAGGTTGCGCTGCGGTATCAGTTTGTACAGGATAAACTGAGTGCTGCATCTGGAGATTTTGCGAGGACGTCCGGCAGCTGGGCGAATCAGGTAAGGATCCTCCAGTTGCAATTTGAATCCCTCAAAGCTACTATCGGCCAGGGATTAATCAACGCACTGACCCCGGTGATTAAGGTAATCAATACCATCATCGGTAAACTGATAACCCTCGCAAATGTCTTCCGGGCATTTACAGAGGCGCTATTTGGCAAGGCTGGTGGTGGGGGTGGCGCAGAAGAAATGTCTGACGCCATGGATTCAGCAGCCAGCGCATCCGGTGTGGCAGCCGGGAACGCGCAGAAGCTGGCAGGAGCCAGTGAAAAGGCAAAAAAGAATCTGGGGGCAACGGGAATCGATGAATTAAACATCGTATCTGCCCCAGACAGCGGCGGTTCTGGTGGAGCAGCCGGAGCAGGTGGGGGCGGCGTTCCTGGAATCCCATCAGGAGATTTGGCTGTTCCAAACATTGACACATCTGCGGTGGATGCAGCGGCAGAGCGGATTAAAGATGCGATTGGGCGACTGAAAAAATTTTTAACCGACAATAAAGCAGAGATTCTCGCCATTATGGGCGGTCTTGTTTCTGGAATTGCAGCCTATTTTATTGCAGCTAACTGGGGAACCATTGCGGCTACGGTTACAGGAGTCTTTACGGCCATTAAGACCGGTATCCTTGGCGCATTCTCCGGAATATCCCTCCCAGCTCTTGGTGTGGCTGCGGTTGTAGCCCTGATTGTGGCTGGAATCATTGACCTGTGGAACACATCCGAGAATTTCAGGAATGTTGTGAAATCGTGCTGGGAGCTGATTGCCGGAGCGGTCAAGAATGCCTGGAGCATGATCTGGAATGACGGCCTAAAACCTCTTGGCGAAGCGCTGGTAAATCTGGGAAAAACCCTGTATGAATTTTACGAAGCCAGCGGCTTAAAGAGCCTGTTTGAGAACGTAATAAGCGGTGCTTTATCCATCGCCAGTATTGTAGGCTCTACGGTTGTTATAGCGATTTCTGCGGCTCTGACGGTGATTCTGGAGGCCATTACCGGACTGATTAATGGTATCAGCTGGATAGTTGGAAAAATGACCTGGCTGGCTCAAAATTGGGACACCATCTGGGCGGGAATCAAGGAAGCCGGTACAAATTTTATCGGCAATATCGTTGATCATATCTCTTCGGGCTGGCAAAGCATCTGTGACACCACAGAGCAGATATGGAACGGCATTAAAGAGTTCCTGGCATTGGTTTGGGAAGGCATTAAGCTGATTATTATTGGTGTCCTTACAGCGATTGCAAATGGAATTAAAGTCATTCTAACAGGCATTCAGAATACCTGGAACGCTATTTGGACGGGTATCAAGACCTTTTGCTCTACCCTCTGGAATGGTATCAAGGAACTGGCTACAACTATATTTACAGCCATCCGTGACAAGCTATCTGAGATATGGGATGCGGTTCGTGGAGCTATCGAAGAGAAGTGGACAGCTATCAAGGAATGGTTTTCCGGAATCTGGACGGCCATCAAGGAAATATTCCGACTGGATGAGATGCTGGAAGTCGGAAAAGGCATCATGACAAAGCTGTGGGACGGTATGAAAAACGTCTGGGACAATGTCTTAAGCTGGCTGAATGGAATCATTGATTTTATCGGTAATGCCTGGGATAACATTGTCGATGGAGCAAAAAACCTCTTCCGCAGAGCAAAAGAGGAGGAAGAGGAAGAAGAGGAAGATGACGAGGGCGTTACATCCAAGGGAACCGTTACCGCCGGAAGTGTCAGAGGACACGCATCTGGAGGATTCCCGCGGCGGGGACAGCTGTTTGTTGCCCGTGAAAGTGGCCCTGAACTGGTAGGTCAGTGGGGTGGCCGCGCTGCTGTTGCAAATAATATGCAGATTACCGAGGGTATTGCAAGAGCTGTACGCTCTGCCATGACTCCGATCATTTCTGCTGTGACAGCTGCATCCACAGCTCCGCCGCTGGCAACGGTGGGAAGTGTAGCCCCGACCTATACGCAAGAGGAGCAGCTGCAGGCAATGATGGCAAGGGCTGGCGGTCTGGTGTCCAAAAATGATGACCAGTACCTGCCGATTATTATTGACTTGCTGCGCCGAATCATCGAACTCATCGAAAATATGGATCTGGTGGTCAACATCGACATCAGAGAAATGAGAAGGAAACTGAAAGACTTAGAGCGCCGTTCTGGCGTTGTATTTGACTGATAGGAGGGCGGGAAATGGCTTTTATAACCATCAATGGGCGGGAGTTTCCCGCCCCAGATAACGTGTGGGAGCTGGTAGTTGCAACGAATGTGACAGAGGGCAAAAATGCACAGGGGGAATTTATTGGAGATAAGGTTGGACGAGACCAGTACAAGGTCAATAACCTGCAATGGTCCTATCTGGATGCGGAAACCTGGGCGCAGATGTGCCAAGAATTTGATTCCTTTGTTGTGACTGCCAAAATCTGGGATATGGTCAAAAATGACTGGATTACTCTCCAGATGTATCCGGGCAACCGGAGCGCGACCGGAGGAATCAATACTGCAGACCAGAGGCCCATAAAATACAAGCTGTGCAAGGTCAATATTATCGACTGCGGGGTGATTAATTAATGCAGACAGCAAGTGAAGCCTATAAACAGTCCATGGATATGCAGTGCCGTGACCAGTTTTATATGTGGGTCACGATTGGAGTTATCAATCAGGTGGCGCAGTCTGAAGCCTACGCAGAAGGAATATTTTCCAAAATGGCAAACCTTGAAAAACCCTATGATAACTACGACCGGGAATATACCTATGCAACTCTGGAACCTGACTTTTTCCGGGTGGACGGCACTATGCTGTTTTTGCCGAAGAACGGCCCCTATTTCAATCAGGGGATTGTGACAGAGGAACCGCTGGGGGAAGTGATCACCCGTTTCCGGAACGGCCCGTATGACATTAAGGGCCTGACAATTGATTTTGGTGAATCCTACCCGACACAGTTTCAGATTATCACAAACACCCGGACCGTGACCATAAGCGAAAACGCATCCGGACATTTTACGACAACGGAGGTTTTTGAGGACACAAACTATATCAAGATTTTCCCTATGCAGATGTTAAAGCCCAGCGCGAGGCTGCGGATTTTAAAAATGAGCATGGGGGTGGGAATCAGCTTTTCCAACCATCAAATCAAATCCGGAACAAAAAAAGAATATCTGTCATGGGTTTCTGGAGAACTTCCAACGATAGATTTTTCGCTCCGGGTGAAGAATGAGAACAGGCGTTTTGATGTGGAGAATGAAGATAGTACCCTGAACTTTTTGGAAATCGGTCAAAATGTGACAGTGACCTATGGAAAGACTCTGCCGAGTGGCGAGATCGAGCAGTTCGCAGGAACCTCCCTTCTCCTCGATAGCTGGAAGGCCAGTGACGATGAGATGAGTTTTTCTGCGAAAGACATCCTTGCAAGCCTTAACAACACTTTTTACTGGGGCAAGCTTCAGGCTACAAACCTGTATGATCTGGCCGTGGAAGTTCTGACAGATGCAGGGTTGGATGAAAGACAGTATATGATTGATGCATATTTAAAAAATGTATCTGTCAGTAATCCGCTGCCGATAGCCACACACGCGGAGTGTTTACAGATGATTGCAAATGCAGGGCGAGCCATTATCACAGTGAGCCGGGATGGAAACATCCATCTGAAAGCAGGATTTACGACAGTTGTATCTCCTGAAAAAATGGTGGTGACGTCAAGCAATGCGGCAAAATGGGCGAATCCGCAGGCGATTGTAAGACAGGAGCCGCAGTACAGTTATGGCATCTTCTGGCCGGATTTTTTTAAGGTTGATGGGGGGATGCGTTTTCTTCCGCGAGGAAGCAATTATATCAATACCGGATTTGTGAGTGCAGCGGTGGCAGATAGCTCCGGAGTTTTTGCAAGTCCGCCCAGCTTTTCAGTAGCCCTGGAAGCAGCGTTTCAGTATTATGGGCTGACGATTGATTTTGACGGGAATCCGCCTACCAGAATGCAGTTAATCACCTATCTGGCCGGAGTGCAGCAGGAGGTTTATACACATACTGCCATCACAAAAAATACAGTCATAAAGCATGAGTTTCCAGTATTTGATAAGATGGAGTTCCGATTCCTTTCCGGCAAGCCTGGAAATGGTGTGATTGTGCGTCAGGTGACGTTCGGGGACGTGACGGACTTCTCCATCACCTACAAGACCATGACCGATACTCCGGTTGGCGAACGGCTGACGAAATACAAAAATCTTGTGATTGCAACCACAAAATATGCAGAAACAAGCGAAGCCGCAAAGGAACTGTACAAAGATTCTGTGAGTGGCGGTCAGATTGTAGACTGTTATCTGAGCAATCCGGGATATGATTTTTCTGTGAGCCATGGGAGGATTGTTAAGACAGCAGCTCAGGCCGTCCGAGTGGATTTAACGGGGGTATTTGGTACAGTGCAGCTTATAATTACTGGCAAGGAGTATTTGCAGACACAAAGCGGATATAGCTTGCAGCTTAATACGACAGGCGAAACCAAGAACTGGAAGAATCCTCTTGTGAGTACAGAATCTCATGCTGCCCTGCTTGCGGAGTGGATCGGGAACTACCTCAATAACAATGTAGAATACGATGTTTCCTATCGCGGAGACCTTCGCCCGGATGCGGGGGATATTATATTTTTACAGGGCAGAAAAACAGACAGACTGCAGGTATTCTTGGAAGAAAACAGTCTGGATTTTAATTCCGGAAAGCTATCCGGAAAAGTAAAGGCAAGGAGGGCGGTCAATGGCGTGGATGCAGCCAAAAACGGACTGGGAAAGCAGTTATGATTCGTCCGGGAATTATACCGGCGATTATTTTAATTTTACCGACTACAATCGGATAAAAAACAATCTCACCGAGATCCGGAACAAAGCTGTTTTGCTGTATCCGGATTTTTCTCTTTCCTCCATGGGAGCAGACAAAGCGGCAGGAGATTATCTGTATGCAGATGAGATTAATGCTCTGGAGGATAATCTGGATGCAATCTGCAAAAATACCATCCCAGAGCTGGGAGGGGTGAAGAAAACGTACTACGAAAATACGGCAACGATTAACTATGTGGAACTAAATCGCATAGAGCAATGTTGTCTGAATCTGTATAACAATCTTGTAAATCAGGCACAGGGGCGGCCGGTGTTGTCGTTTGTGCTGGGGACAGGAGGTCATTTTTAATGGCATTAAAAACAAATTATAAGGATGCAGCGTGGAGCGGAGAGCGACAGTATCAGATCCGTGCCCTGGGAAATGGATACAGTGCTATCACGGACCAAACCGCGTACACGGTACAAGGGGATGCATTTGGAGCAAAGGATATCAATGATACCAATGCTGCAATAAATAAATTAAATCACACAACAGAAGTAACCCTGTATGCAAATAGCTGGAGTGGTTCCTCTGCGCCCTATTATCAGTATGTTTACAATAGCGCATTTACCGCAGACATGGAGGCAATCCTCGTAAGTGCTCTTCCGGTCGGCGCCTCTGCATCTGTACAGTCTGCCTACGCAGAGGCCTATCGTATCATCAGCTCCGGAGCTGCGCAGTTTGGAAACGGAAATGCGGTTTTTTATGTGTATGAAAAGCCTACCACAAACTGTACGGTAGGGCTTAAGGGGGTGTGAGCATGGGAAGAATATGGATGCCTGGAGGCGGAGGTGGAAAGGGTGCAAAGCTGGAGGCAGTAACTGCAGGGGCATACGATGTGCGCGAGGGAGCTGTGATTGTGGACAAAAACGGAAACCCGGTTACAGGATTGGTACCGACAAGAAATAAGTGGACAGCCAATTTACCCATTAATGGCCAGGTAACAATTCCATGGGGAATCCACGATGGAAACGGCCTTGTCACACAAAATATCCCAACACAGGCAGCGATGACCCTAAACCCAGGAACCACACAGAAAACAGCGTATGTCTATCAAAAATACATGCTGGGCAACATCACAGTTCCGGCCATCAATATTCCAGCAGCCTACATAAAAAAGGGTCAGCGCATTACTTTTCCGGATGGAAGTTCAGTAGTTGGAACCTTCGAAGGCTGGGTACCGATCGCGACGGATCTGTATTATAACGGGCAGAATGTAGCCAAGTTTGAACCGAATGATATTAATACCTCAGATTACGCATCATTTGATAATAACCAAATTTCATTTACAGGAGTAATTGTTCCTAATTTTAAATCTACGATAACATATGATGTTCGTTCTTACTCAAAACTCATTATCGAGGGAAATATAGTGCCATACGCAAGTTCATCAAAAGTAACTATTAACCCTAATAATGGCCAACAAGAAGTATCTGCTAGCTTCAACGGGACACAGAGTCAAATTGTCGTAGATATAACGGTACTAACATCATTGAATTCTGGATGGACTTTGAAATTTGGAGAAGGTTCTAGCTCTGGCAAAATCAACAAAGGAAGTTACATTCGCCGCATCCGCTTAGAGTAACTACATTATTAATTAATATACACCGGCGCCGCACCGTCACGCGGCAGAAAGGACAAACCATGAGTATCAAACACAAATCTATTACCCCACACGTAAACGCAGGCCCCGCAGTTGGAAAAGACAGCGAGCCGCTGAAAAACAAGGTATTAAGCACCGGCGAGGGGCATGAGTACACCAAGCCCGCTACCCCCGGAAAGCCCCATATTGTCCAGTCTGGACATAAAGAGGGCGGGCCAGGGCACAAGGATTGCAAGCATGATTAAAAATTGACAGGAGGTACTGTAATGCTGACAGACATTGTACAGTACATATTTTTACACTGGGTGGAGTGGCTATTTTTAGCCATATCCGCTCTTTTGGGTTGGGGCTATCGTCAACTCACCAAGCGGATGAAAGCCGAAGCGGAGCGAAATACAGCCCTACATGAGGGGATGCAGGCGCTTCTTCGCGACCGCATCATACAGGCCTATAACCATTACCAGGACAAGCAATACTGCCCGATATACGGAAAAGAGAATGTAAAGCGGATGTATGATGCATACCACACGTTGGGCGGTAATGATGTAGCAACAAAATTAAAGGATACATTGTTAGAAATGCCGGAAGAACCGGCGGAAAGAGAGGAATAATTATGTTTAAGAATTGTGTTTTTCGACCAGATGTTGATACCGTGGCATGGGTGAAAGCTGCAGGCATCCGGGCAGTCAAAACCATGGCTCAGACGTTTGTGGCCACAATTGGAACAGCTGCTGTGATGGGGGATGTAAACTGGCAGATGGTAGGCAGCGCAACTGTACTGTCCGGCATTCTGTCTGTAGCGACATCTATCGCAGGTATCCCGGAGGCAGCGGCCCAGTAAGGAGGTGATCCAACTATCTCCCGCACCCGGCCGGGTGATGCCGGGTATTTTTATAAAAAGGAAGGAATTGAACTATGAAATTTTCAGAAGCTTTTGAAAAAA
>ULYF01025265.1_pt1 | contig 16940 bp, 16 predicted proteins | sample 1961941 | NCBI WGS metagenome assembly ULYF01 (sample SAMEA4835857, study PRJEB28245) | human gut metagenome | biome: gut microbiome; material: fecal sample | place: Denmark | collected 2008 | reverse complement strand
AAAATCGAAGCTTCCAAAGCACCGAAATTCAAAGCAGGTAAAGCTTTAAAAGATCTTGTAAACGATAAATAATAAGAGTGCAAAAGGGGGGACAGTTCTGTTCCCCCTTATTTTATATAATTGGAGGTAACTATGCGTTTAGACAAATATTTAAAGGTATCCCGTCTGATCAAAAGAAGAACTGTGGCAAACGAAGCCTGTGATGCGGGAAGAGTTCTTCTGAACGAAAAACCTGCCCGGGCATCAGCTGCCGTAAAGGCAGGAGATATCATAGAGATCCAGTTTGGGGGAAAGAGCGTTAAGGTTGAAGTTCTGGATGTAAAAGAGACTGTCCGCAAAGAAGATGCAGAAAATATGTTTCGATATCTGTAAAAGGGAAGTCTATTTGCTGTGATCATTTCATAGATTGGTTAGGGAAAGAGATGATGGGAGGAGGACTTTTTTGGAAGAGAAAAAAATGTCACAATCTCATAATCTGACTCTGACAAATCGTCAGGAAGGTACGGTCACAGGTGTCAGGGACATCCAGTCCTTTAATGAAAGTGAGATACTGTTTGCTACAGAAGCCGGAAAAATGTCAATAAAGGGAGAAAGGCTTCATGTAAAACGCCTGAATCTGGAAAAAGGAGAGGCGGATATTGAGGGAGAAGTAAACAGTATTACGTATTTGTCAAAAAGTACAGAAAAGAAAGAAGAATCTCTGCTGAAGCGGATGTTCCGGTGAATTATGAGCGGCTATATGGAATATGAAATGCTCCTGTTTCTTCTGTCGGCAGGAATGGGGGCAGTCCTTTGTCTGTGTTACGAATTTCTGGTTGCTCTGAGAAGTGTCATTCCCCATTCCAAAACTGTGGTGTCGGTGGAGGACATGATCTACTGGACAGCAGCAGGGATCTTTATTTTTATTGTTATCTACAGGACAAATCAGGGAATATTAAGGAGTTTTTTGTTTTTAGGCAATATTTTGGGAGCATGGATATGCAGTTTTACAGCAGGTCCCTTATTTCGTAAAGCGGTCCGGTTTATCTGTGGAATACCTGTGAATTTTGTAAAAAGTTCTATAAAGAGGTTGCTATTTCTTATTAGAAGATGTAATATTTTAGTGTATAAGCACCAGGCTGTGCAAAAAAAGCATTTTTTGGAAAAGAAGAGGATCACTCAGTTTGAAAAAATCAAAAAAAAGAAAAAATAAAAAAAGAATAGCAAATAATTATCTCGGTATGGCTGTGATCTCAATGGTTGTTCTTCTGCTTCTTGCAGGCCTGGCTATGCAGAGCCAGAATCTTCGGAACAGGATTGCCTATTATGATGCACAGGCTGCTGAACTGGAACAGCAGATCCAGGATGAGAAAGAACGGACAGAAGAAATCGATAACCGTAAGGAATACATGCAGACAGATGAGTATGCCGCAGAAGTTGCCAGAGACAGACTGGGACTTGTAAAAGATAATGAGACTGTATTTGAAGAAGAAAAATAACTCGTATTTTGGAAAAAAATTTTTGGATACAGTCGTCGGGGTTTGACAGATATTTTGGAGCCTGTCCCTTATAATGAGCACTTGATGAAGTGTGTAAGGGGGAGGGGAAATATGCAGGAATGGATGATTGCCATGCTCGTGATCAGTATGCTGCTGATCTTGCGGGACATGGCAAAAACTATTTTGGCAGGTCAGATACCAAAAAAGAAGAAGCAGTATGAACTTTGTGAAAATCATCCTCAAAAGGATAAGGTGGTACGGTATGCAGCTTCTTTTCAGAAGCTGGCAGATACTTTTTATGGAATGCCCTATCGGAAAGAGTATCTGAGCAGCGGACAGATTGAAGAAATACTGAGGAATACCAATGAAGATATGTGCAGCAGGTGTTATCATAGAGAAATCTGCTGGGGAGAAAATGCAGAAACTATGAGAAACGGCGGAGAAGCCCTTATCCGCTCTATGGAGGAAGGAGACGAAGAGACGGCAGAGTCGGTCCGCTGCCGTCTGGCGGAGCTGTGCTGTCATTCGGTGCAGTATCTGGAAACGGTCAGAGAAAATTTTCTGAAAGAAAAACAGAATCTTATATGGAGCAACCGAATGATCGAGAACCGTCTGGCTGTGGCACAGCAGCTGACGGAAACAGCAAGAATCATGGGGGCAGTAGCCGAGGACCTTTATGACATTGCTCCTGCGGAGCCTGGTTTTCAGGAGAATTTGAAGAAAATATTAAAAAAAAGACATATTCTTTTGAAAAATACCTGGGTGATGGATAAAGTGGAAGGAAGAAGACAGATGTTCCTTACCATGAAGGCAAAAAACGGACAGTGTGTTTCTGTTACAGAAATCGCCAAAATGCTTTCAGGGCTTTGTGAGTGCGCAATGACATCTGCACAGGACAGCCGCTGCATTGTCAACAGTGAATATCATACCGTCCATTTTGTGGAGGATGTCAGTTATCAGGTTATATATGGTGCATCCAAGCTGACCAGGGAAGAGGAAAAAATCTCTGGTGACAATTATATCTGCAGCCAGGATGAAGGCGGAAGATTCGTTATGTGTCTGTCAGATGGAATGGGATCCGGAGTAGATGCCTGCAGGGAAAGCGAGACAGTAGTAGAGCTTTTGGAACAATTTCTTGAATCTGGTTTTTCTCAGGAGACGGCAGCCCGTATGGTAAATTCCGCACTTGTACTTAAAGGGCGGGAGGGAATGTTTTCTACAGTAGATATCTGTGCTCTGGACCTTTATACGGGAATCTGCAGTTTTTTGAAAGCAGGTGCGGCATCAACTTTTATAAAAAGAGATCATTGGGTGGAAGCAGTTTCCTCAGAGAGTCTTGCGGCAGGACTGATGCAGCAGATCGATTTTGATACGGCTTCCCGTAAACTTTATCATGGAGACTATCTGATCATGATGACGGACGGGGTTTTGGATGCACTGCCCATGGACAGAGAAGAAGAAACCATGAAAGAGATCATTATGGATATCCAGGAGGAAAATCCAAGAGAGATAAGCCGGGGAATTCTGGAACGTGTACTGGGATACAGTGATTATCGGGCAAAAGATGATATGACAGTTCTGGTTGCCGGTATATTGCGCAAATAAAATAAGGCAGGGAGTCACTATGCAGGAACAGATATATGCAAAAGTATGTGCTTTTGCAGAAACAAACAGAATATTTGACAAATGCAGCCTGGTGGTGGCAGGAGTATCCGGAGGCGGAGACTCTATGGCGATGCTGGATCTCTTAAGGCGTATGCAAAAGAAATACGAATATGAACTTCGAGTTGTCCATGTAAATCACGGGATTCGGGGAAAGGAAGCAGAGAGAGATCAGCTGCTTGTAGAAAAAAGCTGTAAAGCTCAGGGAATTCCCTGTCATGTATATTCCTATGACGTCCCGGGGCTTTCTGTTCTCTGGAAGAATGGCCTGGAGGAAACAGGACGAAAGGTGAGAAAAGAGGCTTTTGGCAAAGAGATCGAAAGAACACAGGGAGCAGGTCCGGGACGGAGGGTGATCGCTCTGGCACATAATAAAAATGATCTTGCAGAGACTATGCTCCACCATCTTTGCCGTGGAACAGGTCTGAGAGGACTTTCGCCTATGAAACCGGAAAAAGATGGAGTTGTCCGTCCGGTTTTGTGTTTAGAACGAAAAGAAATTGACGAGTATTTAAAGGAAAGACAGATTATCTGTGCTCTGGACAGTACGAATCTTGAAGATGAATATACCAGAAACCGGATCCGCCATCATCTGATCCCTGTTCTGGAGACCGAGATTAATGAACGTGCAGTAAGCCATATGACAGAGACAGCAGAGCTGATCGGTCAGGCGGAAGAGTATCTGTCAAAAAAGGGAAAGTGTCTGGCGGAAGCAGCACGTACAGAAGAAAAAAGCTTTCTTTTTCTGGATGATTTTTTTGAAAGAGAAGAAATCCTTCAGAAATATGCCATACGGGAGGCGGTGGAACTGCTTACGGGCAATGTCCGTGATCTTTCCATGATTCATGTGAAAAAAGTAATGGATCTGTATGGATCCCGTACAGGAGCAAAAATCAGTCTTCCATTTGGACTGCTGGCAGAAAGAACTTATGAAGGGATCAGGATCGCAATTTCAAAATCTCAGGAGAACCTGGAAAAGAAAGAATATACACTTCCTGTGCCGGGAGTTTTGAAATGTCCGTATGGTTTTTTTGAAACAAAAATATTTCACTGGTCAGATCAGAAGATTTTTGAAAAGACGTATACGAAATGGCTGGATTATGATAAAATAAAATACGATATTTCTGTCCGGACCAGAAGGACCGGGGATTATCTCATTGTAAACGGTGCAGGTCAGAGAAAAAAAATAACCAGATGTATGATCGATGAGAAGATCCCCCGTGAATCCAGAGACAGACTTCCTCTGGCAGCAGTGGGAAGTGAGATTCTGTGGATGGTGGGCGGAAGAATAAATGAAAGGTATAAGATCACATCGGAAACTAAGAATGTGTTAGAAATCAAATACCAAGGAGGAAAATGTAATGAGTGAAAAAATCAAAGTACTTCTCAGTGAAGAGGAAGTGGATTCCAGGATCAGACAGATTGCTGCAGAGATCAGTAAGGATTATGCAGGAAAGGAAATTCACCTGATCTGTGTTCTTAAAGGCGGCGTATTCTTTACCTGCGAACTGGCAAAGAGGATCACAGTGCCGGTATCTCTTGACTTTATGTCTGTTTCCAGCTATGGGGATGACACAAAATCAAGCGGGGTGGTAAGGATCGTGAAAGATCTGGATCAGCCGCTGATCGGCAAGGATGTTTTGATCGTGGAAGATATCATTGATTCAGGAAGAACGCTCAGCTATCTGATCGAGATCCTGAAAGGCCGTAATCCTAACAGTGTACGTCTCTGTACTCTTCTGGACAAACCGGAACGCAGGGTGAAAGATGTAAAGGTGGATTACTGCTGCTTTAATATCCCGGACGAATTTGTTGTGGGATACGGGCTTGATTATGCCCAGAAATATCGCAATCTCCCGTTTATCGGCGTGGTAGAGTTGGACAATGAGTGAAAGGAGATTCAGTAAGTGAGTAAACAGCCAAGCAGAATTGGCCTGTACCTGATTCTGATCGTTCTTCTGGTTTCCGGATATTTTTATCTGAACAATCAGGTTACGAATCAGAGTGATTATACTATAGAGGCACTGGAGCAGGCGGCAGAAAAGGGAAGAGTGTATGATGCAGTGATTTATCAGAACCGGGAAGTACCAACTGGTTCTGTAACAGCAGATGTAGAAGGTGAAGGTCAGAAACGCGTCTATGTAACAGATGTAAAAGAGGCACAGCAGATGCTGGCAGAAAATAATGTTTTTGCCCAGGTAAAAAACGTTCCTCAGCAGAACATGTTTCTTACCACCCTTCTTCCCCTTCTTCTGACAGGTGGTCTGGTGATCTTTTTGTTCATGATGATGAACAGACAGATGTCAGGCGGCGGAAGCAATTCCAAGATGATGAATTTCGGCAAAAGCAGAGCAAGGATGATGCTTCCGGATGACAAAAAAGTAACTTTCCAGAATGTAGCAGGCCTTCAGGAAGAAAAAGAGGATCTGGTAGAGGTAGTGGACTTCTTGAAAGCACCCCAGAAATATACCAGTGTAGGTGCCAGGATCCCGAAAGGTGTGCTTCTTGTGGGTCCTCCGGGAACCGGTAAAACACTTCTGGCAAAGGCAGTGGCAGGAGAGGCGGGAGTTCCGTTCTTTTCGATTTCCGGTTCTGATTTTGTGGAAATGTTTGTAGGTGTGGGAGCATCCCGTGTCCGCGATCTTTTTGAGGAAGGCAAAAGACATGCCCCATGTATTATTTTTATTGATGAGATCGACGCAGTTGCCAGACAGAGAGGTACCGGTATGGGCGGCGGTCATGATGAGCGCGAACAGACACTGAACCAGCTTCTTGTGGAGATGGATGGTTTTGGTGTTAATGAGGGGATCATTGTCATGGCAGCTACCAACCGTGTGGATATCCTGGATCCGGCTATCCTCCGTCCGGGACGTTTTGACCGGAAGGTAGCAGTTGGACGCCCGGATATTAAAGGACGTGAGGAGATCCTTCGTGTCCATGCCAAGGATAAACCTCTGGGAGAAGATGTGGATCTGGCACAGATCGCTCAGACTACAGCCGGATTTACCGGGGCAGATCTGGAAAACCTTCTGAATGAGGCTGCTATCATGGCGGCGAGAGAAAACCGCAGCTATATCATGCAGCAGGATATTAAACATGCCTTTATTAAGGTAGGCATCGGAGCTGAGAAACGCAGCAAAGTGATTTCTGAGAAAGAGAAAAAGATCACCGCTTATCATGAGGCGGGACATGCGATCCTGTTTCACGTTCTTCCGGACATGGATCCGGTTTATACCATTTCCATTATCCCAACAGGAATAGGAGCGGCAGGATATACCATGCCTCTTCCGGAAAATGATGAGATGTTCAATACAAAAGGAAAAATGCTCCAGGATATTACCACTCTTCTGGGCGGACGTGTGGCAGAGGAAATCATTTTCGGAGATATCACCACCGGTGCTTCCAATGACATTAAACGTGCTACCAGCACAGCACGCTCTATGGTGATGCAGTACGGTATGTCTGATAAGATGGGACTGATCGCCTATGGAGACGAAGGTGACGAGGTATTTATTGGAAGAGATCTTGCACATACAAGAAGTTATAGTGAAGAGGTTGCCAAGGAGATCGATCAGGAGATACATGACATTATTGATGGCTGTCATCAGCGGGCAAAGGAGATCATTCTCCAGCATCAGGATGTCCTTCATAAATGTGCAGCCCTTCTTTTAGAGAAGGAAAAGGTGCAGCGAGACGAGTTTGAGGCACTTTTTACAGAATAAATTTTATAAGTCTAAAATGAGCATGTACAATATAGCTAAAATACCATATACATTTTTGTGAACTTTGTGCACACTTATTTGTTGACTCATGCTATTATATATATCGTAAAAACCCCCCAATACATTATATAGTTTTTGCTACACCCCATAAGAAGAAATACCTTCTCCAAAAAAGCCAGCCTATCCCGCTGGCTTTTTTACTGCCCAAAAACAGGGCTTTTTTTGTTGTAACTTTGTTAAAATTAAGATAGAATAAACATATGCTTAAATTAAAGGGGAACGAGTTATGAGGCTTGAAAAAGAGGATGTAATGAAAAAAATGCAGTATATTCTCAATATGCGTGCAGCGTTAAATAAAGATGCTTTTTTCAGTGATGGAACAAAGTATTATCGAAACCCGTCAGAGCCGGAGGCAGGCGAAAATGTAATGATCAGCTTTCGGACACAGAAGAATAATGTGGATTCTGTATATCTTGTATCAGAAGGTGTAAGATACAAGATGAAAGTATACAAAACATTGAAGGGTTTTGACTATCATGGTGTAAAGATCACCATGCCGGACAAAGTCTTTCGCTATTATTTTGAGATCCATTATGGCTGGATCACCTGTTACTACAACAGTATGGGAGTCAGTACGGAAATCCAGGAGAGAGATAATTTTGAGATTTATCCGGGATATCATACACCGGATTGGGCAAAAGGTGCTGTTATGTATCAGATCTATGCTGACAGGTTCTGCAATGGAGATCCGGATAATGATGTGCAGACCGGAGAGTATTCTTACCTGGGAGAACATTGCCAGCAGGTACAGGACTGGGGAAAGATACCGGCGGTTATGGGGGTCAGGGAGTTTTACGGAGGTGATCTGAAGGGGATCATCGACAAGCTGGATTATCTGAAAGATCTGGGGGTTGAGGTGGTATATCTGAACCCTATCTTCGTATCTCCAAGCAACCATAAATATGACTGTCAGGATTATGATTATGTAGATCCTCATCTGGGAAAGATCGTAAATGACAGTGATGAACTTTTGAACCCCGGGGACAGAGATAATTCACACGCAGGGAAATATATCCGGCGTGTAACAGAAAAAGAAAATCTGGAAGCCAGCAACAGACTGTTTATTAAATTAGTAGAAGAACTGCATAAAAGGGATATGAAAGTGATCCTGGACGGTGTGTTCAATCACTGTGGATCCTTTAATAAATGGATGGACAGAGAGCGGATCTATGAAGGGCAGGAGGGATATGAACCCGGAGCATATATTTCTGCCGAAAGTCCTTACCGGTCTTTTTTTAATTTTCACGATGAAAATGCGTGGCCATATAATAATTCCTATGATGGCTGGTGGACTCATGAAACTTTGCCAAAATTGAATTATGAGGGTTCCAGGAAACTGTACGACCATATTTTAAAAGTAGCTGAGAAATGGGTGTCTCCGCCCTTTAATGCAGATGGGTGGAGACTGGATGTGGCTGCAGACCTGGGATTCAGCAACGAATTTAACCATCGTTTCTGGAAGGATTTCCGGAAAGTAGTCAAGGCGGCTAATCCGGATGCCCTGATTCTTGCAGAGCACTATGGAAATCCGGAAGGATGGCTTCAGGGAGACGAGTGGGATTCTGTGATGAACTATGATGCTTTTATGGAGCCGGTGACCTGGTTCCTGACAGGTATGGAAAAGCACAGTGATGAATACCGGGAAGACCTTTATGGGGACAGCAATGCTTTTATCGGCGCTATGATGCACCATATGCGCTTCCTTCATATGTCAGCTCTTCATACGGCTATGAATGAGCTTTCCAACCATGACCACTCCCGTTTCCTTACCAGAACAAACCGGAGAGTGGGAAGGATTTCCTATGCAGGACCGGAGGCAGCTTCACAGAATATCAATAAAGCAGTAATGAGAGAGGCTGTGGCAATCCAGATGACCTGGCCTGGAGCTCCTACTGTTTATTATGGAGATGAGGCAGGTGTATGCGGATTTACGGATCCGGATAACCGAAGGACTTATCCCTGGGGAAAGGAAGACCAGGATCTGATCCTTTTCCATAAAAAAATGATTGCTTTACATAAGAAATACAGGATCCTGAGGACGGGGTCGCTGAAGTTTCTCTGGAATGATTACCAGGGACTTTGCTATGGCAGATTTTCTCATACAGAGCAGATCATTGTGGTCATCAACAATCGTGACGAAGGAAGAGAAGTGATGCTGGATATCTGGCAGACAGGAATCACCAGACTGGAAGAATCTGTGATCACCAGACTGATGCTGTCAAGCCAGGACGGTTTCATAGATAAAGAGGAACAGATCATTGCACGGGCAGGATCCCTCAATTTGTATCTGCCGGCAAGGAGTGTGACGATCCTTCATCATAAAGATGTTTTATAAGAAGTATTCTGCGATTTCTTCTTGACAGTCCTGTCATGGTATGTTACGATATCAATACTTTCACATGGTAGAGTGATTGTGTGCTAACATGAAAGAGCGAAAACAAGGACAAGGGAGATTTACATTATGAAGAAAAAAACAGTTGCAGTAATGATGGCGGCACTTATGGCTATGGGGATGATGTCAGCAGTCAGTGTACAGGCAGGCGTGGAAGATAAGACTCTGATCGTAGGATTTGATGCAGAATATCCTCCGTACGGATATATGGATGAGAACGGAGAATATACAGGCTTTGACCTGGAACTTGCTCAGGCAGTCTGTGATATAGAAGGATGGGAACTGGAAAAGAAACCTATCAACTGGGATTCTAAGGATATGGAATTGAATTCAGGATCTATTGACTGTATCTGGAATGGATTTACCATGAATGGAAGAGAAGATGAATATACATTTTCTGTTCCTTATGTAGACAACAGTCAGGTGATCGTTGTGGCAGAAGATTCAGGTATTGAAAAACTTACAGACCTTGCAGGCAAGACTGTGGGTGTGCAGGCAGCCTCCGCAGCACTGGACGTGCTTCAGAGCGAAGAAGAGGGTGGTCAGAAAGAACTGACGGATACTTTTGCAGCGCTGAATGAGTTTGCTGATTACAATACAGCATTTACTGAGCTTCAGGCGGGAGCGCTGGACGCTCTGGCAATTGATGTAGGCGTTGCCAAATATCAGATCAAATCCAGGGGAGAAGGATTTGTGATGCTGGATGAAAGTCTGAATACAGAACAGTATGCTATTGGATTCAAAAAAGGCAATGATGAGCTCTGTGATATCGTAAATGCAGATCTTCAGAAGCTGGCTGATGATGGAACCGTTCAGAAACTGGCTGAAAAGTATGAGATCGCCGATATGGTAAGCCTTGGTGCATCAGAAGAAAATGCAGAGGATGCCGCAGAAGAAGCGCCGGCAGAAGAAGCCGATACAGAAGAGACTGCAGAATAAGTATATTTCGGGCAGTGAAGTTCCATGTGTTTGAGATATAACTGAATAGAGAATGCAGATAAAATAGGTTGCTGTGCAGGTTGATGGTCAACTGGTGCAGCAGCCTTATTTGCGACAAAGATATTTTTATAAAATTTATTATGATTACGGAGGAAAGAATATGAGCTTTCAGGTGATGCTGGAACAGCTTACCACAGGTTTTGGATCCACGCTGATGATCTTCTGCCTGACTCTTCTGTTTTCCCTTCCTTTGGGACTTGTGGTGTATTTTGGAAGAGTGTGCAGATTTAAACCTTTAAGCCTTTTGGTAAAATGCTATATTTCCATTATGAGAGGTACTCCTCTGATGCTGCAGCTGCTGTTGTGGTATTTTGGACCTTTCTATTTGTGGGGGATGAATATTGGAGGATATAAATTTACTGCTATTATCCTGGGCTGTTCTTTAAATTATGCAGCGTATTTTGCAGAAATCTACCGCTCCGGTATCGAGTCCATCCCTGTCGGACAGTATGAAGCCGCGCAGCTTCTTGGTTATAACAGACAGCAGACATTTTTTAAGATCGTTCTGCCGCAGATGGTAAAGATCGTTCTGCCGTCTGTGACAAATGAGGTGATCACCCTGGTAAAAGATACTTCCCTGGTTTATTCTGTATCTTATATTGAGATGTTTGCAAGAGCCAAACAGATCGCGGCTGCAGAGACAACGGTTATGCCTTTTATGATCGCAGGTGTATTTTATTATATCTTTAACTTTGTGGTTGCCTGGATCATGGAGTGGTTTGAGAAAAAAATGAATTATTATCACTAGGAGGAGCGAAATGAATCTTCTGGAAATGAAAAATATAAAGAAAGAATTTAACGGACTGAAAGTCCTGAAAGATATTTCCCTTCATGTAAATGAAGGAGAGATTGTTTCCATTATCGGACCGTCCGGTTCAGGAAAGTCCACTCTTTTAAGATGCGCCACCATGCTGACGGATATTGACAGCGGAGAGATCACTTATATGGGAAAGAAGACTGTCTGGATGGAAAATGGAAAACCAGTCACTCCGCCCAAAAAGGAATTGAAAGAAATCTGCTCCTGTTTTGGTCTTGTTTTCCAGAATTTTAATCTGTTTCCTCATTACTCTGTCATGAAAAATATTACAGACGCTCCCATTCATGTGCAGAAACGAGATAAAACGGAGGTTTATCAGGAAGCCCGGGAACTTCTGGCAAAAATGGGACTTTCCGACAAGGAGGATGCCTATCCCTGCCAGCTTTCCGGAGGTCAGTGCCAGAGGGTTGCCATTGCCAGAGCACTGGCTCTGAACCCGAAGATACTGTTCTTTGACGAACCTACATCCGCTTTGGATCCGGAGCTGACCGGAGAGGTGCTGCGGGTGATCCGTTCCCTTGCAGATCTGCATATTACCATGGTAATCGTTACCCACGAGATGAATTTTGCCAGAGATATTTCTGATCGGGTCATTTTTATGGATCAGGGAGTGATCGCTGTAGAAGGAACTCCTGAACAGGTATTTTCTTCAGACAATGGCCGTATGAAGGAATTCCTGGGTAAATTCCATCAGGGAGCGTAAGAAAAGAGGTTGCTTTTAAATCAGGGATGTTATATAATTTTCTTCGTATGATATGACTGTATGAATAAAGAGGAAACAGCGTTTTTTCTGAAATGGACAGTCACGGCAGGAATCTTTCAAATGATAGGAGATACGGAATGAGTACAGACAGATATGTAAGTCCGCTCTCAGAGCGCTATGCAAGTAAAGAAATGCAGTATATTTTCTCACCGGATATGAAATTCCGCACATGGAGAAGATTGTGGATTGCCCTTGCAGAGACAGAAAAGGAACTTGGCCTGAATATTACGCAGGAGCAGATCGATGAGCTGAAAAGCCACGCAGACGATATCAATTATGATGTAGCAAAAGAGAGAGAACGCCAGGTACGCCATGACGTTATGTCTCATGTGTATGCATATGGTGTACAGTGCCCGAAGGCAAAGGGAATCATCCATCTGGGCGCTACTTCATGTTATGTAGGCGATAATACAGATATTATTGTAATGGCAGAGGCACTGAAGCTGGTTCGTAAGAAACTGGTCAATGTGATCGCGGAACTGTCAAAATTTGCTGATAAATATAAAGACCAGCCAACTCTGGCATTTACCCACTTCCAGCCGGCTCAGCCTACTACAGTAGGAAAAAGAGCAACACTCTGGACACAGGAGTTCCTGATGGATCTGGAGGATCTGGAATATGTATTAAGTACACTGAAGCTTCTTGGTTCCAAAGGTACTACAGGAACACAGGCAAGCTTTCTTGAGCTGTTTGACGGAGATCAGGAAACCATTGACAAGATTGATCCCATGATCGCGGAAAAAATGGGATTTGAGAACTGTTATCCGGTATCCGGACAGACCTATTCCCGCAAGGTGGATACACGAGTTCTGAATATCCTTGCAGGAATTGCAGCAAGTGCCCACAAGATGTCTAACGATATCCGTCTTCTTCAGCATCTGAAGGAGGTAGAGGAACCGTTTGAAAAATCTCAGATCGGTTCTTCTGCAATGGCTTATAAGAGAAATCCTATGAGAAGTGAGCGTATTGCTTCTCTGTCAAGATATGTGATGATCGATGCCCTGAATCCGGCTATCACATCTGCGACTCAGTGGTTTGAGAGAACTCTGGATGACTCTGCAAATAAGAGACTCAGCGTTCCAGAAGGCTTCCTTGCCATTGACGGAATCCTGGATCTTTGCCTGAATGTGGTGGACGGACTGGTGGTTTATCCTAAGGTGATTGAAAAACGTCTTCGTTCCGAGCTTCCGTTCATGGCCACAGAGAATATCATGATGGATGCGGTTAAGGCAGGCGGAGACCGTCAGGAACTCCACGAGCGTATCCGTGAGCTTTCCATGGAAGCAGGACGTACTGTGAAGGTAGAAGGAAAGGACAACAATCTTCTGGAACTGATCGCAGCAGATCCGGCCTTTAACCTGACTCTGGAGGAACTGGAAAAGACAATGGAGCCGTCCAGATATGTGGGAAGAGCCAAAGAACAGACAGAGGTATTTCTTGCAAAAACCGTACAGCCGGTTCTTGACGCTCATAAGGAACTTCTTGGAGTAACGGCAGAAATCAATGTATAAATTATAGTAACTATTCAGGTACTGAACAGTTAAGATCAATAAACGGCACGAGGAGGAAATAGTGTTATGATCAAAGCAGTAGTTGGAGCAAACTGGGGAGATGAGGGAAAAGGCAAGATCACAGATATGCTTGCCCAGGAAGCTGATATTATCGTAAGATTTCAGGGAGGTGCCAATGCAGGCCATACTATCGTGAATGATTATGGTAAATTTGCACTCCATACACTTCCGTCAGGTGTGTTTTATGACCATACCACAAGTATTATCGGCAATGGTGTGGCTCTGAATATCCCGGTATTTTTCAAAGAGTATCAGGAGGTTGTTGACAGAGGAGTTCCGGCTCCGAAGATCATGATTTCAGACAGAGCACAGATTGTGATGCCTTACCATATTCTGTTCGATCAGTATGAGGAAGAACGTCTGGGAGGAAAATCTTTCGGTTCTACCAAATCCGGTATTGCACCTTTCTATTCTGATAAATATGCAAAGATCGGTTTCCAGGTAGCAGAGCTTTTTGATGAAGATGCGCTGAGAGAAAAGGTGGAACGTGTATGTGAAACAAAGAACGTTCTTCTTGAGCATCTGTACCATAAGCCGCTTCTGAATCCGGATGATATCATGGCAGAACTTATGAAATATAAAGAAATGGTTGCGCCTTATGTAGGAGATGTTTCTCTGTTCCTGTGGAATGCGCTGAACGAGGGAAAAGAGATTCTTCTTGAGGGTCAGCTTGGTTCTCTGAAAGATCCGGATCACGGAATTTACCCGATGGTAACTTCTTCTTCTACACTGGCAGCTTACGGTGCTATTGGCGCAGGTGTGCCTCCGTATGAGATCAAGAAGATCATTACTGTGTGCAAGGCTTATTCCAGTGCAGTAGGTGCAGGCGCTTTTGTTTCAGAGATTTTCGGAGAAGAAGCAGATGAGCTTCGCAGAAGAGGCGGAGACGGCGGAGAATACGGCGCTACTACAGGCCGTCCGAGACGTATGGGATGGTTTGACTGTGTGGCTTCCAAATATGGCTGCCGTATGCAGGGAACCACAGACGTAGCCTTTACCGTACTGGACGTTCTGGGATACCTGGATGAGATTCCGGTATGTATCGGATATGAGATCGATGGAAAGGTAACTACTGAATTCCCGACAACCGGACTTCTGGAAAAAGCAAAACCGGTGCTGGAGGTGCTTCCTGGCTGGAATTGCGATATCCGTGGAATCAAAAAATACGAAGATCTTCCGGAAAACTGCCGCAAATATGTGGAGTTTGTTGAAAAACAGATTGGATTCCCGATTACTATGGTTTCCAACGGACCAGGAAGAAATGATATCATCTACAGAAAATAAAGATAAGAAGCGCCGGGGAGTTTTCTCCGGCGTGTTTCTATATGCATCGGGAAAACATATATTCTGCAATTATTTTCCCGTTGCTAAAAAATTGCTCTTCATGGTTCTGTACAGAGTCTGGTGTGATCTGGAAAAAAGAAAGGATGTGCATTATTGATATGAAAAAATGGAAACGGGGACTGGCGCTGGCAGGAGCTGCATTCCTTCTGGTGATTTTCTGTCTGCCCATGTATTTTGCCCTGACAGGAAATTTCTCCATGGGAACTTTTATGGCTTCTCTTATGGGGGCTTTTTTTGCTGCTTTTATGGCATATGCCATGTGGCTTGTATACAGGGCTCTTGATAAAAGAAGATCTGAGAAGAACGCGGGAAAGATCAAACATGTGATCTTTGATGTAGGACGTGTGCTGGTTGATTTTAACTGGGAAGAATATCTGAAAGGCTTTGGTTTCCCAAAAGAAGAGGAGGAGACCATTGCCCGGGAAGTGTTCAAAAGTGATATCTGGAATGAGAGAGACCGGGGACTTTACAGTGAGGAAGAATATGTTCGTCAGTTTGTAGAGAAAGCTCCGCAGTACAAAAAGGATATCCGCCGAGTTGTAAGAGAGTCAGGAAAAACTATTGTGACCAGAGACTACGCGGATACCTGGGTGAAGTATCTGAAAAAACGGGGCTATCATACCTATGTCCTGTCTAACTACAGCCAGTACATGCTGGAACAGACCAGAAATAAACTGACGTTCCTGAAATACATGGACGGAATTGTTTTTTCCTGTGAAGTGAAAGAACTGAAGCCGGAGCCGGAAATCTATAAAGTTCTTCTGGATACTTATGGACTGGATCCGGAAGAATGTGTGTTTATTGATGACCGGAAAGAAAACTGTACCGGAGCCCAGAAACTGGGAATTCATACGGTGCATTTTCGCGATTTTAAACAGGCGGCAGAGGCGCTGGAGCGTCTTGGCGTAAAATAACCGGTACAAAAGCGAAAAGCCCCAGGACCGCGGCAAAGCGTCAGCCCTGAGACCTTTTTAGGGGAGGATATAAGTATTTCTGAAGTTTTCTTTTGCAGTCTGGTTCATTGAAGGGGGATTCAATGAACATTTATAGTATGACCGTAAAAAGAAAATTAATACATAAGTCAGGGTATTTTTCTCTAAAATAGGGTTTTACTTTTGAGAAAAAGATGATATAATAGGAACGCTTAATTAATATGACAGGCAGATCGTAACAGTAACTCGCATTAAGCAGGAATTTTTTGAAAAGAGGATGAAATAACATGAGTGATAAAACAATCTTAGAACAGTGGCGTGCAATGGCCTATGACCAGCAGGCGGACCGCAATAAACTTCAGCAGTTCTGGGCAACTTATTTCAATATTGAAAAAGGAATTTACGAGCAGCTTCTTTCCAATCCGGATGAAGTTGTAAGCGGAACTGTAAAGGAACTGGCTGAGAAATATGGACAGAGCGTACTTACTATGGTAGGTTTTCTGGATGGTATCAATGACAGCCTGAAGATTCCGAATCCTATTGAAACAATGGATGAAGATACCCAGGTAACTCTTGCGTTTGACAAAGAGCTTCTTTACAAAAACATGGTTGATGCAAAAGCAGACTGGCTCTATGAGCTTCCTCAGTGGGATGCTATTTTTACAGAAGAAAAACGTAAAGAACTGTATAAGGAGCAGAAAAAATCCGGCACAGTTGTGAAACCGCATAAGATCGGACGTAACGATCCCTGTCCATGCGGCAGTGGAAAGAAATATAAATTCTGCTGCGGAAGATAATGAAAATTCAAGAGGATCTTGACTATATCATCGTGCTTGGTGCCCATGTAAACGGAACACGATTAAGCAAAGCCCTTCTGGAACGGACCAGAAGGGCTTTGGAGTATCTGGAAAAGAATCCCGGTACAAAAGCGGTTCTCTCTGGTGGACAGGGAGAGGGAGAATCGATCAGCGAAGCACAGGCAATGAGTGAATATCTTCAAGAACATGGTATCAGCCGGGACAGACTGATCATGGAAGACAGATCCACAAATACAAAAGAAAATCTGGATTTCAGTCTGGAAAAAATTGGTACTTTGGAGGTTTCAGTGGGGGTGGTGACAAATCATTTCCATGTATTCAGGGGAGTTGCCATAGGGAAGAAATGCGGCTGCAAAAATATTTATCCGATTCCATCCAGATA
>ULYF01041304.1_pt1 | contig 16943 bp, 10 predicted proteins | sample 1961941 | NCBI WGS metagenome assembly ULYF01 (sample SAMEA4835857, study PRJEB28245) | human gut metagenome | biome: gut microbiome; material: fecal sample | place: Denmark | collected 2008 | reverse complement strand
GGTTGTTTTTCATTTGTCAACAACTTTTTTAATTTATTTTTTTGTTTCTTTCGAAACATTTGCTGCTCTCTCAAGCGCGAAAATTATAATAGCAAATCCCCAACCGTTTGTCAACAACTTTTTTCAGGTTTTTACAATTTTATTTTGCAGACATGATTTGTGTTTTTTGTTTCCCTACAAATTATGTTATAATCAAATACGAAACTTTGCGCCTTCCTTTAACGGTAGAATGGAGATCTCCATGAAGATTACAAATGAAAAACAACAATACTATGGACTGGATCTTTTAAAGTTTATTATGGCAGTTCTGGTAGCTGCCAGACATGTGATCCAGATCTATTATCCCGCTGAAAGCAAATGGCGTCTGGTGATCGGATGCTGGCTGTCCAATCTGGCGGTTCCCATTTTCTTTCTGATTGCAGGATTTCTTCTGTTTCAGAAGATACCCGCTCAACTGCCTAATGATACAAACACAACTGATACCGATATAAAAAACAGTTGGCCCATTGCCAGGCGTTATATATGCCGCATCCTGAAACTGTATATCCTCTGGTGTATGATCTGCTGGCCTATTGACATTTACAACTGGGTCCAGGGAAATGAGACCATTGCCCAAGCAGTCCTTTTTTATCTGCACTCTTTCTTTATGTCAGCTACCATTACCCAGCTGTGGTACCTGCCAGCTCTGGCCATAGCCAGTTTTATCGTCTGGCTGTTTTACAGAGCGAAATCCAAAACCTGGATGCTGCTCCTTTTTACAGGGATCCTTTTTATTTTGGGATGTATCTGTGACAACCGTGTTCTTTTAGAGCATACGCCTGAAACACTTCAGGCAATACTTCAAGCTTTTGTCCGGTGGTACACGCCCCGGTTCATGACTATGCGAAACGGCGTTTTTTATGGAAGCTTTTATGTAGCTCTTGGTGCCTGGTCTGCAAAGAGGGAACGGCATCTGTCACCTGTACCGGCCGCTTTGGGAAGCCTTTTCTTTCTAAGTGTAATGTACATAGAAGTTTCCCTCTGCTCCAATGCCAATATGGTATTATCAGCAGCACCTGCCGTCGTCTGCCTTACAGAACTGGCATTAAACCTTACCGGAACTGGTTCCAGATTTTTCCTTTTTTTACGGGAACAAAGTGAATGGATCTATTTCTCCCATTACTATTTCATCCATTTGTTTACCTGGACCATTCATTATAATCCACTTCCTATGACTAAAACAAACATTATGCTTTCCGTTCTGGTCTCCATGTTCCTGTTTACATTGCTTATATCATTTCTGTCCCACAGGAAGCATGGCAAATGGCTGAGGGCACTCATTTAGATCAGCGGATGCGCCACTGGCGTCTCCTCGATATGCCTGGCAACAATTAAGGCTGATGCAAAAAAGATCCTATCTCTTCTGCATCAGCCTTTTCCTGACTTTATTTACTTAATTCTACTTACTTAAATGCTGCTACCAGCTCTTCTGCATCATCATATCCCTGTCTCTGCAGTTCGCCGATATACCATTCGGTTACAGGTTCTACGATTGCCTTAAAGGAGTCGATATCCAGTTCATCATTATCAACCACTTCTACGCCATTCTTGGACTGCCACCTGGATAAGATCTCGTCATCTCCGGCGCGGTTGATCTCACGCTCATACTGAACAGCTAATTTTCCGCACTCATCTACTACTGCCTGCTGCTCAGGAGTTAAACTGTCATAGATATCCTGATTAATGCAGAAGAACAGACAGTCATAGTTTGCATTCCAGAGAGATACATATTTCTGTACTTCCTGTACACTGGCTGCATCGATTGCTGGAAGCGGGTTTTCCTGGCCATCTACGGTTCCCTGCTGAAGAGCGGTGTATGTCTCGGACCAGTTCATATTGGTGGCATCTGCGCCCCAAAGCTCATAGCACTTCATCAGAAGGTTAGAACCTGCTACTCGCAGCTTCAAATTCTTCATATCTTCTACAGAATGTACCGGACGGACACTGTTGGTCAGCTGGCGGAAGCCATTTTCTGCCATTCCCATACAATGTAAGCCATAGGAAGATAAGATCTCATCCATTTTCTGTCCTGCTTCCCCGTCCAGTTTTGCGTCTGCATCTTCTACAGAGTCGAAAAGATATGGCAATGAAACTACGTTAAAACGTGGATCAAAGGCAGAATAGATCAGGTTGCTGTGCATGGAGATCTGTACCGGGTCACCGTTCATCAGGGCCTGGATGCCTTCGGACTGGTTACCGCCGGTCAGCTGGTCTGCTGCATATACTTCTACTTTTACTTTTCCGCCGGTTGCCTGATCCATTAACTCGCCGAATTTACGTCCGGCCTGGGCCCAGGTACTGGTTTCTGTGGTAGAGCAGGTGAAATTCCAGGTCATTTCCGGCCAGTTTAAGTCACTGTGGTCTTCTACCTGGTATGCAGATGTGCTTCCGGTGCTTTCTGCGCCTGCTGCTTTTGCTGCATTATCGGTGAAAATGTGTACCAGGTCTTCTGCATCTTCATATCCCTGGTTCTTTAACTCATTGATGAACCACTCGGTTACAGGCTCTGCTGCATTCTTAAAGGACTCTACATCCAGATCCTCGTATTTTACAACTTCTACGCCATTCTTTGACTGCCAGCGTTCTAAGATCTCCTCGTCACCGGCGCGGTTGATCTCACGCTCATAAGCAACTGCCTTGCGGCCTGCTTCGTCAACTACCTTCTGCTGCTCCTGGGTCAGACTGTCATAAATGCCCTGATTGATACAGAAAAACAGGCAGTCATAATTTGCATTCCAGAGAGATACATACTTCTGTACTTCCTGTACGCTGGCTGCGTCGATCGCTGGAAGTGGGTTTTCCTGTCCGTCTACTGTCTTCTGCTGAAGAGCAGTGTAGGTCTCAGACCAGTTCATATTGGTGGCATCTGCGCCCCAAAGTTCATAACACTTCATTAAAAGGTTGGAGCCTGCTACACGCAGCTTCAGGTTTTTCATATCTTCTACAGAATGTACCGGGTGAACGCTGTTGGTCAGCTGGCGGAAACCATTTTCTGCCATTCCCATACAATGCAGGTCATAGCTTTCCAGGATACTTACCAGTTCTTCTCCTGCAGGTCCGTCTAAAACAGCATCCGCTGCTTCTACAGAGTCAAACAGATATGGCAGTGAAACTACGTTAAAACGTGGGTCAAATGCTGAGTAGATCAGGTTGCTGTGCATGGAAATCTGTACCGGGTCGCCGTTCATCAGTGCCTGGATACCTTCGGACTGGTTGCCACCGGTCAGCTGGTCCGCTGCATATACTTCTACTTTGATCTTGCCGCCAGTTGCCTGTTCCATTAATTCACCAAACTTACGCCCGGCCTGGGCCCAGGTACTGGTCTCTGTGGTAGAGCAGGTAAAGTTCCATGTCATTTCCGGCCAATCCAGATCACTGTAATCTTCAATGGTATTAAAATCGTCATTATCAGTTGCTGTGGTACCGCTGTCACCGCCTGTGGTCGTTCCATTTTCAACCGCTGCCGCACTTCCTAATGCTGCTGGAAGGAAAGTGGAAATTCCCGGGATATAGGTGATCAATAAAAGCACTGCGATACTTGCCACTACCATAGATACAACTGCACGGGAGATCTGCTGTAAAGTTACCTGTAAACCATTTTTCAGCTTTACGCCGATAGCAACAAACAGATTGACACCAACTGGCGGTGTTACCTGACCGATTGCCAGGTTGACGGTTGCCATAATACCAAAGGCGATCACATTGTAGCCCAACTGCTTGCATACAGGAAGCATGATCGGGATGAAAATGTACATGGCTGAGTTTGCGTCAATAAAGCAGCCTGCGATCAGGAAGATCACATTGCAGATCAGCAAGAAAGTGAACTGATTGCCTGCTACTTTTGCCAGCAGCTGGGAAGCTGCGGTAGAGATACCAAAACGGGTACATACAAAGGAGAACAGGGACGCACATGCTACAATAAGCATGATGCCGCCGGTAGTCTTTGCAGAGTCAATAAGGATATCCCAAAGATCTTTTAATTTTACTTCTTTATAAATTACCATACCTACAAAAAGGCCATATACAACAGAAACGGCTGCTGCCTCAGTAGGTGTGAAAATACCGCCGTAAATACCGCCAAGGATGATAACTGGCATTAAAAATCCCCAGAATGCGTCTTTAAATGCGTCCAGACGTTCTTTTGCAGATGCCTTCTGTACATTGGACGGAACGACATGGTTTTTACGCACTTCCAACATTACCACTACGATCAGTGCAAGTCCCATGAGAATTCCAGGAACAATACCAGCCATGAACATGTCACCAATGGAAACGCCGGTAATGGAAGCATACACAACGAAGGCGATACTTGGCGGGATGACAATGGCAATGGAGCTGGCAGTTGCCATTAATGCAGTAGAGAATGGAGCGGAGAAGCCGCCTCTTTCTACCATAGCTGGGATCAGAACTGCGCCTAATGCTGCTACCGTTGCAGGACCGGAACCGGAGATCGCGCCGAAGAAGCAGGCAACGATGATACATACATTTGCAATGCCGCCTTTGCGGTGTCCAACACAAGTGTCAACGAAACGGATCAGTCTGGTGGAAATACCGGCCTTTGCCATAATGTTTCCGGATAATACGAAAAACGGGATAGCAAGAAGCAGGAATTTGCTGATACCGGAGTAAATGTTAGTTGCTACAATGGTTAAAGAAGTTCCTGAATACAGAATCGCTGCTGCGGATGAAAGTCCCAGGCAGATAGAGATCGGAACATTTAAAACCAGTAAAACGAAAAAGGTGATAAAAAGAACTGCACTTACCATTTATTTATCCTCCTTTTTCATATCATTCTTTTCTGCTGCGTTTGTTTTTGCACATTCATCCACACAATACTCAATAAAGTGCAGGACTATGCACACGGAACCAATGGGTACGAAGGACCAGAAGATCCATTCCGGCCAGTTTAATACGAAGGTTCGTTTCTGGTTGGCAAGCTGTGCCAATACCTTGTCCATACCGTAATAGCATAAAATTCCCATAAAAGCCACGGAAAAAAGTGTGATGAGAATGATCACTGGCTTTTTACATGACTTTGGCAGGCGCTCTGTTACCAAGTTTAAACCTACCAGACCTCCCTCTCTTGCAGACAATGCTGCGCCTATAAGGGTGATCAGAACAAAAATTGCAACCACCAGTTCCTCTGTAAAAGACCATGACTGGTGGATCACTTTACGTGAAAACACGTTTCCTACTGTCAGTACAAGGATCATGATCATGGTAGCTGCCAGAACTGCTTTTTCAACCAGCGCTACAAAGTCCATAAGCTTTTTGTACCCTTTCATACTGCTCTCCTCCTAAATATGTAATGCTTTTACCTGTGTAAGATCCTGTGTTATTTCCGCTTTTTCTATATCATTCTTTTGCATGATGCATCAGTGAATATAAAAAATCCGCCCCTTAAGATCTAAGGGACGGATGATTAACTGATCCTGTCAGAAGTTTTCACTTTTCACGGAAAGTAAAACACCTGTAGTATCGTATAAACATACGCTGCTGCCGCTTATGCGGATCTTATGAAAATACAGGTCCTGTGGCTCTTGCTCTCAGTCAATCGAAGCCTGCCTTTATTTTCATAACAGGTTATTAATAATGTACGTATTATTGTACACGTATTCTCAAAAAACGTCAACCGCTTTTTATTTTTTAAAGATGGTCTGTAAGATCTTCCTGTATTGACAATGCAAACATTTAGATGTACTATCAACTATATAGATGTATATACATCTTCTTTTTAGAAAGGATCGTTAAATCTATGGATGATACACAGCGTAAAATAACAAAAATAGCCAGAGAAGCTGCCAAATTTACAGTCCAGACCATGAAAGCCGAGGGCATCGGCACAGCTGAATTTGACTTTATCCATCTGGTCCGCCACAAACCGGGAATCACCCAGGCAGAAATCCGTGAAACCTTAAAGATCGACAAAGGAGCCGCTGCCCGCCGGGCTGCAAGCCTGGAAGCAAAGGGCTATCTGGTACGAAAACCAAATCCTGAAGATAAACGCAGCCAGCTTCTTTTTGCCACAGAAAAAGCGGAAGAACTGAAAAACTCCAAAGCAAGTATTGAAGATGCTTTTTATGACTGGCTCATTGCTGATCTCTCAGAAGCAGACCGCAGGGAATTCTGCCGCATCCTGGATATCCTTTACTGGAAATCCAAGGAAGAACGGAGAGCAGACTTTACCCATGTATCGGCATGGACCAATGAAAAACTTTCCCGGGTCCCCAGCGAAGAAATGACCGATCAAAAAATACCAGATAAAGAAATACTAAATAAAGAACTGCCCCCAAAAAAGGCTCCGGAAAAAGAACCACAGGAAGGAGAACTCTCACATGAGTAAACAATCTGCACCCCCCATATGCAAACATCCAGACCATGTCACCAGTTATTTTTCCATGCAAAAGGGAATTTTAGCTGTTATCACAGTGTCCGGTCTTATTTACAATCTTGGACTTATGGCCCGTCCCTGGTTTGAAGGCCAGATGATACAGTGCCTGTTTTTTATCCAGAAAGGCCAAAGCCATTTTTCAGATATGCTGAAACTGGCATCTGCTTATTTTATTGCCATTTTTACGGTTCAGATCTCCCGTTTCATCAAACGTCTGTATGTGCGCCGCTTCGCCAACAATATCAACCGCAGTATGAAACAGACGTATTATAACAACCTGGTCCATACGGATACCTGCGATCTGAAAAATGTCAATACCGGAAATGCCATGACAAAAGCTTTATCCGACGTAGACGCATGTTCCGAAGGGATCCGTAAATTTACAACTGAGATCTTCGATACAGGTGTAGCACTGTTTTCCTATGTTTTCATGCTTTTCGCCTACGACTGGAAACTGGCTCTTTTGTGCCTTATCTTCCCTCCTGTTTCCTATGTGATCGCAGAAAGGATGAAAGTCGTTGTCCTGAAAACAGGTGCTGCCTGCAAAGAAAGCGCCGGACGTTTAAATGCCGCAACCTTAGACCGCATCCAAAACGCCATAACCTACCGTATTTACGGCTGTGAGACCCAGAGAAATAAAGATTATGAAACCCACCTGGCTGATTACGAAAAAGCCTCTGTACGTGCAGACCTGCCGGTAGCGGCCCTGCCTCCTATTTATAAACTTATTTCCATGACCGGCGTCCTTCTCATCTTTTATTTTGGAAGTAAAAATGTAATGGGAACCGGCTGGACTTCCTGGGATATTGCCGCTTTCAGCGCTTTCCTTTCCTGTTTTTCCAGGCTGTCTGTAAAATCTTCCCATGCAGCCAAGCTTTTTAATGCTATCCAGAAAGCCCAGGTTTCCTGGAAGCGTATCCTTCCTTTTATGAAAGCAGGAAAAGAAGACAAACCTCTGCCAGCTTCCAGCCTTGGACAGGTAAACGCAAGATTCCTTGGATTTTCCTATGAAAACAGCGCTCCTCTTTTCAAAGATCTGACATTCCAGGCTTCTCCTGGTGAGATCATTGGTATTACCGGCCCGGTTGCCTGCGGAAAATCCACATTAGGACGGATCTTCCTCTGCGAGCATCCTTACACCGGCTCCCTCACCTTTAACGGTAAGGAATTTTCTTCCCTTTCACCAGATGTGCGCAATTCTCTGGTGGGATACTTAGGACATGAACCGGATCTGTTAAGTGATACCATTAAAAACAATGTTTTACTTGGGGATCAAAAGGATCTGTGGAAATACTTAGAAGCTGTATGCCTGGAAGATGAGGTACGTCATATGCCTCAGGGTGAAGATACAGTAACCGGTGAAACGGGCCTCCGTCTTTCCGGCGGACAGCAGAAGCGGCTGGCTCTGGCCCGTACACTGGCCCATCCCCGCCCGATCCTGATCTTAGATGATCCATTTTCCGCCTTAGACAAGACAACAGAAGTAGAAGTGTTTGAACACCTGCGTCAAATGGTGCCGGACAGCATTATCTTTCTCATCTCCCATCGCCTGTATCTGTTCTCGGAAACAGACGGCGTGATCTGGATGGATAATGGAACAGCAGAATTTTCTTCCCATAAAAAACTGTTGAAAGATAATAGTGCTTACAGAGAATTATATCAGCTTCAAACCGACTATTCCGTTGCAAAACCAACGGAAAGTGCGATTGAAAGGGGGATCTGCTGACTATGAAAACAGAACATTCTGTCCTTAAGGTTATTTTACGCACTGTAAAACAGAATAAGGGAATGTGCGTAACTTTATTTGCTGCTGTGTTGGGATCTGCTGTCTTTGCCCTTCTCCCGCCGCTGGTACTGGCAAAAGCCATTGACTATCTTACAGCCGGCCAGACCTTTCCTTTTGCTCTGGCTCTGTCCTATTTTGGACTGCTTTTATTAACAAATGCTGCCACCTCTTTGCGTGAAAGCCTTTTGACGATCTTCGGGCAGCGCATTACGCATGGACTGCGCACTGTTTTATGCCAGAAGATCAGCCTTCTGCCTGCAGACTCTTTTGTTTCCCATGACTCAGGAGCCATTGCTTCCCGTTTTGTAGGTGATGTGGATACAGTAGAGGAACTTTTTACTTCCGGTATCATCAGCATGTTTGCAGACGCCTGCCAGCTTTGCGGTATTTTCTTTGTGATCTTTACGAAAAACCGCGGTCTGGCTATTCTGCTGCTTTTTGTGCTCCCCGCTGTATTTTTCTACACCCGTCATGTACAAAAACGCATGCTTGCATCCCAGTTAAGTAACCGTGCTGCCATTGCAAAAGCCTCTGGTCATGTACCGGAGACACTGCGCTGTATCCGCACCATTCACAATCTTCACAAAGAAATGTATATGGAAGAAAAATACAGTAAATTTCTGGAAGACAGCTATAAGGCAATTGATAAAACAAATTTTTATGATGCTATTTATTCACCGGTCATCCTTATTTCCAATTCAATTACCATCGCCATTGTTATGATCTTATCTGCTTTTGGAAATGGGGAAGTCCAGCTGTTTTTCGGAATGTCTGCCGGTACTGCTGCCGCTGTTATTTCCTATATTACCCAGGTATTTACACCTCTTGAAAGTATTGGTATGGAAATACAGACCATTCAGTCTGCTGCTGCCGGAGTACACAGGATCAATGAATTTTTGCAGCTTCCGGAACGTACCAAAGCTAGGGAAACAAACACTTCCAGACCGGATCCGGCTGCATGCCCGGTAGAACTTCAGAATGTAACCTTCCGTTATGAGGAAAGTGACCCGGATATTCTACAGTCCCTCAGTTTTTCTGTAAAAGAAGGGGAACAGGTTACTTTGACCGGACGTACCGGTGCCGGAAAAAGTACTATTTTTAAACTGCTTTTAGGACTTTATACACCTCAGAAAGGAAACGTTCTTATTAACGGACAGCCTGCCGATGCACTCTCTGAAAACCAGAGACGAAAGATCATCAGCTGTGTAGAACAGAATTTTTCCATGGTTCCCGGAACGATCCTGGACCAGATCACCTTGTTTGACCCGGATATCACATTGGAACAGGCCCAGACTGCCGCAGGTCTTACAGGACTGGATGAAGTTATACGCAGTTTCCCGGAAGGCTACAACACTCCCTGCAAACCAGGTCTTTTCTCCCAGGGACAATGGCAGCTGCTTTCCATTGCCAGGGCTGTTGCAACCAACCCCCGCATCCTTTTATTAGATGAGATCACGGCAAATCTTGACGCAGACACAGAACAGACCGTTCTTTCTGCTTTAAACCGAGCCGGAAACGGACGTACCGTGCTTTCCATCAGTCACCGGTTATATGAAAAAAATGGCGGACGGCAGATTGCGATCTGACGCCCGCTGGGATTTCATTTTTCAGCTGTAGAATGATCCAGGTCACTCTGGCAAATCCTACAGCTTTTTTCTTATATTTCTCCAAAATACCGTTGAAAGGACCACCGCGATATAGTCTGTAATTGCCTGACCGTATATCACGCCTTCTAATCCTGCGATCAGCTGCAGGATGTAAAGCAGCGGGATCAGGAGGACGCCCTGACGCATAACGGAAAGGATGGTTGCAGGCAATGCGTAATTTACAGACTGCATACAGTTCATATTTACAAAAAGCATGCCGATCACAGGACCGGAAAGCATGTATGCAATCAGCATCTTTACCCCATAATAAACCACCTCATCATCACTGATGAACATGCGGATAATAGGCTCTTTTCCCACAAAATACAGCAGTGTGGCCGCAACTCCGGCTATCAGGCAGCAGATCTTCGTAAAGCGTTCTACTTCCCGGAAGCGGCTGATATTTCCAGCTCCATAGCTGTAACCCAACAATGGCTGTACTCCGTTTGCCAGTCCCATTTGCAGGAAAGTAATGAACATATTGGCTTTAAAAACAATACCGATGGCTGCCACCGGTGCATTTCCATATTTTACCAAAATCTGGTTGACTACAATGGTGGAAACGCTCATGAGAACAGAAAAGATAGCAGTTGGGAAGCCGGTAGTGCAGACTCTCTGCGGGATATTTTCTCCTAAAGTAAAGTCTTTTGGAAGAATGGACAGCTGACCGGATCTCTTTAAGAAATACCATACAAAGTACAGACTTGCCAGGATATTTCCGATGGTAGTTGCAATAGCCGCACCGGCAGCTCCCATATGCAGACCAGAGATAAACAGGGGGTCTAATACAATATTTGCAATGGTTCCCACCATGCTTCCGATCATAGCTTCTTTACTGGCACCTTCTGCCCGGACTACAAAGCTGGCTGCCGCAGACCAGATGATAAAGGGAGCGCCCCAGGCAATGTAATGGATGTAACCTTTAGCGTATTCATAGGTTTCTGTATTTGCGCCAAAAATATGTAAGATGGGGGACATAAATGCAAATAAAATAACTGCAATTATGATGCCTACTGCTAAACTGGCATAGGTGATAAATGCGGTAGTGTTCTTTACTTTTTTGGGTTTTCCCTCTCCCATTGCCATGGATGCCACGGCGCTTCCGCCCATTCCAAACATATTGGCAAAAGCCATAAGGAGAATGAAAATAGGGTTTGTCAGACTGACTGCCGCTACCTGAAGTGCATCTCCTGTCTGTCCTACGAAAAAGGTATCTGCCATGTTATAAACGACTGTAACCAGACTGCTGATCACACTTGGGATCGCCATGGCGGCTACTGCTTTTGACACCTTCATAGAACGCATCAGTTCCTGGTCTGTACCCGTTTCTTTTGCTTTTTCCATTTTGCTTTTCTTCCTTTCTCTATCCTATTTTCTTCTATCCTGTTTCCTGGAAACTTCTTTAAGGATCAGCTTCCTTACTGATTGATCTCCTTATTGATTAGCTTCGTCCAGATTTTTTAGCATTCGCTCTCCGATTGCTATAAAGATCTGCCTTTCTTCTTCTGTAATGCCTTTTAATAAAATGCTTTCCGACTCGCCTATTTCAGCAGCGATCAGATGACGGATTTCTTCGGCCTTGGACGTAAATTCGATCCGTTTTAAACGGGCATCCTGCTTTTCACTGACACGGCAGATCAGTTCTTTCTTTTCCAGGGCCTTTAATACTTCTGTAGCCGTAGATGGACGGAGACCAAATTCTTTTTCTATATCTTTCTGATAAATAGAATGTTTCTGTCCTTCCACTAAAATAAAATTTAAAATATTCCCCTGCGCCCCGCTCATTCCCAGTGTTTCCTGTAAAGCTGCAGATCTGCGGCGCAGACGGTTAGATATACGGTTAATGACTTTTCCTGTTTCCATATGACTGTACTCCTGTGTTTTTGTAATTAGTTCGGTTCCTAAGTATTTTAGATAAAAAAATTTCAGAAGTCAAGGATTATTTACTGCTGTTATATCTCTGACTTCTGAAATATGTTGTCGTTTATTACTTATAAATACCGCACATTTACGATCCTACGCCTGCGCTAACAGGCGGGATCTCCTATTGATCACTGTTCCAGATACTTCTTCACATACTTTCCTGTATAGGAAACCGGGCTTTCTGCCACTTCTTCGGGAGTTCCTTTGGCAATGACAGTTCCTCCCTTGTCGCCGCCTTCGGGACCGATATCGATGATATAGTCTGCTGTTTTGATCACATCCAGGTTGTGTTCAATGACAACAACGGTATTTCCACCGTCGGACAAGCGGCGAAGGATCTCGATCAGCTTGTGGACATCGGCAAAATGAAGGCCTGTAGTTGGCTCATCCAGGATATAAATGGTCTTTCCGGTACTGCGCTTGGAAAGTTCGGTAGCAAGTTTGATACGCTGGGCTTCACCACCGGAAAGTTCGGTAGATGGCTGTCCCAGACGGACATAACCAAGACCTACATCATATAAGGTCTGGATCTTTCTGGTAATGGAGGGCACATTTTCAAAGAATTTCAATGCATCTTCCACTGTCATATCCAGGACATCATAAATGCTTTTACCCTTATATTTTACTTCCAGTGTCTCACGGTTATAGCGCTTTCCGCCGCAGACTTCACAGGGCACGTATACATCCGGAAGGAAGTGCATCTCGATCTTGATGATACCATCGCCGGAGCAGGCTTCACAGCGACCACCTTTTACATTGAAACTAAATCTGCCCTTGTTGTAGCCCTTTGCTTTTGCATCTGCTGTAGAGGCAAACAGGTCCCGGATCAGGTCAAATACACCGGTATAGGTAGCCGGATTGGAACGTGGGGTACGTCCGATTGGGGACTGGTCAATAGCTATAATCTTATCTAACTGCTCTACTCCTTCAATGCATTTATGCTTTCCAGGAATGGTCCTTGCGCGGTTTAACTTCTTTGCGAGGGCTTTATATAAGATCTCGTTTACAAGAGAACTTTTACCGGAACCGGATACACCGGTCACACAGGTCATCACGCCTAACGGGAAGGAAACATCGATCTTTTTCAGGTTATTCTCTTCTGCTCCCCGCACCGTGATCCAGCCCGTTGGAGTTCTGCGCTGATCAGGAACCGGAATCTGCAGACGGCCGCTGAGATAGGCACCGGTTATTGACTCCGGGTTTTTCATGATCTCTTCTGCAGTTCCCACTGCAACGATCTGTCCACCATGTTCCCCGGCTCCAGGTCCGATATCCACAATGCAGTCTGCTGCACGCATGGTATCTTCGTCATGTTCTACTACCAGAACGCTGTTTCCCAGGTCACGCAGATGCAATAAAGTTTTTAACAATTTATCATTATCTCTCTGGTGAAGTCCTATACTTGGCTCATCCAGGATATAGGCTACTCCCACCAGACCGGATCCGATCTGGGTAGCCAGACGGATTCTCTGGGCTTCGCCGCCGGAAAGTGTGCCTGTAGCACGGGAAAGGGAAAGATAATCCAGTCCCACATCAATAAGGAAACTGATACGTGCTTTAATCTCCTTTAAAATAGAGGCACCAATGGTCTGCTGCATAGGTGTCAGCGTCAGCCCATCCATAAATTCCTTAAATTTCACAATGGACATATTAGTAGCCTGGTAAATATTCAGACCGCCTACTGTAACTGCCAGAGACTCCTTTTTCAGTCGCTGTCCCTTGCAGGCCGGACATGGGGTGATCCGCATATAGGTTTCATATTCTGCCTTGGAAGCTTCTGAAAAAGTCTCTTTATAGCGGCGGTTTACATTTTCGATCAGGCCCTCAAATGCTACATCGTAGATGCCTTCACCTCTCTGGCTCTTATAGCGGACTTTTACTTCATGACCGCCGGTACCATAGATGATAATATCGTGGATCTCCTTTGGATAATCCTGAAATGGAGTATCCAGGCTGAAATGATATTCCTCTGCCAGTGCGTCTAAGATAGCCCTGGTAAAGCTTCCTTTGTCCGTACAGGACTGCCATCCCATAACCACAATGGCACCCTGGGAAATGGAAAGGGATTTATCCGGGATCATCAGATCCTCGTCAAATTCCATCTTATAGCCTAAACCGAAGCACTCCGGGCATGCTCCAAATGGGTTATTAAAGGAGAAGCTTCGGGGCTCTACCTCGTCAATACTGATACCACAGTCCGGGCAGGAAAAACTCTGACTGAAATTCACCGGTTCCCCGCCGATCACATCTACAGTCATCAGGCCGTTGCTTAAGGACATAACCGTCTCAATAGAGTCAGTCAGACGATTTTCAATCCCCTCTTTTACAACCAGACGGTCTACAATAATATCAATATTGTGCTTAATATTTTTCTCTAATTTGATCTCTTCGGAAAGTTCGTACAGATTTCCGTCAATGCGCACACGCATATAGCCGCTTTTTCTGGCCTGCTCCAGCACTTTTACGTGTTCGCCCTTTCTTCCACGGACTACAGGTGCCAACAGCTGGATCTTGGTCCGCTCCGGCATAGCCATGATCTGGTCTACCATCTGATCAATGGTCTGTTTATGGATCTCCCTTCCACACTTTGGACAGTGGGGGATACCGATGCGGGCATAGAGAAGACGCATATAGTCATAGATCTCTGTCACGGTTCCCACTGTAGAACGTGGATTTCGGTTGGTGGATTTCTGGTCAATGGAAATGGCTGGAGAAAGGCCTTCGATGCTTTCTACTTCCGGCTTTTCCATCTGTCCTAAGAACTGTCTTGCATAGGAAGACAGAGACTCCATATAGCGTCTCTGACCTTCTGCATAGATCGTATCAAACGCCAGAGATGACTTGCCGGAACCGGAAAGTCCGGTAAGAACCACCAGTTCATTCCTTGGGATATCTACGGATATATTTTTAAGATTATGTTCATTTGCACCGCGTATTTTTATATACTGCTTTGGCATGGTGTAACTCCTTTTTCTGCTGTTTCCTGAAAATATTTACTCACTTCTATGCCTGGTTTTTCCAGGCAATATAATGCTGAAAAGCGCAGGGAAAATTTCTCCCTGCGCTTTTTAGTATACCACATACATATTTATTTATCAAACATTTGTTCGATAAAGTTTTTTAATACAGCCGGTGTTTTTTCATATAAACTGGCCTTGTTCACACGCTCCCAGCGGGTATGGATATCTTTCCCCCATGGTCCAAAGAGCATGGATGGGATCTTTAATTTCGCCATTGCTTCTATATCCATGGCATAGGCACTGCCCCATAATGGGGTCTGGGCTGCATAGGCAGCCAGTTCTTCTTTGTCCATTCCGCCACAGTAGCTTAAGTCGGAAATGCCGCAGAAATATTCATGGCATTTCAGGGAAACATTCTCCTTCTCTGCTGCTTTTTTCATCTCTTTAAAAAGAATTTTTCCCTCTTTTCCACTGTCTACAGCCGGATAAAATGGAGGTGCAAAGCCAAGGATCATGACCGGACCGGAGATCCCTGACTGGTTTAACAGCTGCTCCATAAAATCAAGGGTGGCTGATGGGAAGTTGGTCTCGCCTTTGTCCAGGCGGGCTTTCTGAGTCTTGTAGGCTTCTGAAAGCCAGGCAGTAAAGGCTTCTCCCTGTTCTTTGCGGCAGTATGCCAGCAACTCACTGACTGTAAGAACTTCTGCTTCTGCAGCGGCGGCTGTGCCGGGACATGCCAGGGGATTGCCTTCACTTGTCAGACCAGCTTTTTCTTCTGGAACCTCTGCTTTTTCCACAGCCTTCCACTGCGCTTCCATTCTCCGGGCATATTCTTCAAAACTTTCTTTTCCCAGTTCTTTCAATCGCTTTATCACTTCATCCGGCGTTTTTTCAAACCCAAGTATGCTCATGTATCCACCAGCCCTGAAAGGCACGGACACATCGTAGCCTTCTTTCCGGTCACGAAGACAAAACCAGGTTGGCGGTGGGCAGATTTCCGTAGCACTTTTTTCTGCGAATTCCGGTGCCAGTTCTGTTTTCATGAAAAAGCTGCTTAAAACGCCTACAGAGCTGACACCCTGGAAACAGTTTAATACATGGGCCTTTACGCCCTGGACCAATACAGCAGGCATTGTTTTTCCAACAGAACCTGTATAAATGGTCTTTGCCCCATTTTCCATGGAAGCCGGTTCCAGATCGATCAGTGCTGTATATTCCAGGTCAAAGCGTTCTTTTAAATCATTTAAAAATGGCACAGCACCGCGCATTCCGGCAGAGTAGCCTTCCTCGTCCGGTACTGTTACAAACAGGAGATTTCCAGATATTTCAGGCGTCTCTTCTGTTCCAGAAGCAGTTTTTGTCTCAAAGGCAGCCGTGCCACAGTCTTTCCGCTCTGCCTCAACCACCAGCTTCCCATACCAGTCCAGCAGCGCCAGTCCAACAGAAAGTCCGCCCTTCATATCTGCGGTTCCTCTGCCAAACATCCATTCACCAGAAAGGAAATCTTCTTTCACTTCCTCTGGCATACCAGGCAGAGCATTTCCAGATTTTACCAGATTTTCCCATTTTTCCACATCATAAGCAAGAGCACGCTCATTTCCATACTCTTCTGTGTCCACCACGTCATAATGGCCTGTAAGGATAATGGTCTTACGGGATCCGTTCCTTCCTTTTACCAGTCCCCATGGTACAGACCGGCCAAAGCTGTCTTCCGGCAGGAGATATTTTCCTGTCTGCTCCGGATACTCCTTAAAGTAAGGCTGCTTTGCCAGCTCCTCTGCAATATAGTCTGCGCAGCTTTTTTCTGTCTCTGTATTGGAAGTGCTGGGGATTTTTACCAGTTCTCTTACATACCGTTCAATTAATTCTCTCATCGTTCCTCACGGAAATATGCCAGTCCCAGACTTGCCGGCGGCTGATATTCCCTCTTCTTTCTCAGACTGGTAAATACCAGTACAATAATGGTTACTACATAAGGCAGTGCCTTAAAGATCTCCTGTGCCCCGCGGTCCAGTCCCGGAATATAAAGATACAGGATATAAAGGCCGCCAAAAAGGATAGAACCCCAGATCGCATTTACAGGCTTCCAGAGAGCGAAGATAACAAGGGCAATTGCCAGCCAGCCTCTGTCACCAAAACCATTATTGGTCCAGGTTCCGCCGGAATACTCCATTACAAAGTACAGACCGCCAAGGCCG
>ULYF01061713.1_pt1 | contig 17014 bp, 19 predicted proteins | sample 1961941 | NCBI WGS metagenome assembly ULYF01 (sample SAMEA4835857, study PRJEB28245) | human gut metagenome | biome: gut microbiome; material: fecal sample | place: Denmark | collected 2008 | reverse complement strand
CCGTCCGGCAGGCAGTGATAAAGGCCGAATTCCCGGGAAGCCCGCTTGGGCGTAATCATGTCATCTCCAGAAATCCAGGTAATTCCCGCCTCCTCCAGTTCCCCCCTGCTTCTGTCATTTTCCAGACCGGACCAGGTCAGGCGCACCCTGGCTCTGGGGTTGATCATTCTGGCTCCCAGGGCAAAGGCATTGATATTGGATACCCGGCCATAAATCGGATAATCCGCAATATATCCCAGCTCGTCCCCATCACACATAGCCGCCGCCAGCGCCCCCATCAAAAATTTTGCCTCATAGGTTCTGGCATAATAGGTACAGATAGAGGAGTAGGATACATTCACAGAGCAGTTAAATACACGAATCTGAGGATTTTCCACTGCTGCCTTTACACTCTGAGCCGCCATCTGAGGAGATGTAGTGAAAATCACATTGCAGCCGGAAGCCACAGCCAGAGATATATTCTGCGCCACCTGACTGTCTGTAGAGGCATTATTAAATACCACTGTCTGCAGCTTTCCTTCGTATTTCTGCTCCAAATACATCCGTCCCAGCTCATGAGCATAAACCCAGCCAGAGCTTTCCTTGGTCTTCGGATATATAAATGCTATTTTCAACATTTCCGGCTCAATATTTTCAGAACCCTTCAGCCAGTCAAGCAGCTTTGCTGCAGGCTTTTCCTGCTCTGCAGGATTTTCTACCAGATCAATCCTGTTTCCATGAGCCTTTAAAAGCAGCTCATCCCATATTTTATCCAAATCCCGCCGCATTTGATCTCCTGTTTTTTCCTTTACCTGGGAATAACCGAAAATCTCTACATAAACCAGAAAGGCGTCGGATGCCGTCATCTCAATATCCGGTGTCCGCTTTCCTTCAAATATCTGAACAAACAGATCATGAGCTCCCTTAAAATACATTCTCTGATCCTGATCCCACACCTGTCCCGGCTTCATTCCCATAGCCTTCAGAAGGCGGCTGTAGCTTTCCTCTCTGCTGAACCATACGTCACAGTTAAAGGATACCTGATAGAAATCCAAAAAGGCATAATACAAACGGTTGTCTGCCTCCTTACTGCGGCGGGGAAGCAGGCGGGTTACATAGGCAGGCACACTGTAGGCATTGACATACTTCAAAACACTGACCCGCTTATTGCCCTCCTGCACATAGTAGCGATTCATAAATTCATATGCCAGAATCGGATCGTGAATCCCCTCTTCAATCTGATAATCATAAACCCGGGCCCATTTGGCTCCAAACTCTGTCTTTTCTCCCAGAAGAGGCATAAAATTTCCTGCAAAGGCTTCTGTCCGTCCCTTTGTCTTAGTTCCTACAATCTTGCTTAAGGGCACATCAATCAGCCCTAAATTAACCTCTGAAACAATATCTGCATTGGCAAGAATATCATCCAGAACCGGAAGATAGGGATATTCTCCCTTTGCCACCGATGCCTGGTACTGTTTGCGCCCCTGGCGCAAAGCTCCCGTGTAATCGTAAAGTGCCATCGCTTCTTCTCCTTTCTGCCTGTCCAGGCACTGTTTTATGACAGCAGCTTCAACAGCTCCTCTTTTGTAAGAGAGGACAGGGAAAGCCTTTCCCCGGAAATAATCTGATCTGCCAGATTTTTCTTCTGCGCCTGCAGCTTCATTATATTTTCTTCAATGGTATCCTTCATAATCATCTGGAACACTGTTACCTGCTTTTCCTGGCCAATTCGATGGGTTCTGTCGGTTGCCTGATTCTGGGCTGCTGCATTCCACCAGGGATCATAATGAATCACCATATCTGCCGCTGTCAGGTTCAGCCCTGTTCCTCCCGCCTTCAGAGAAATCAGAAAAACAGGAACGCTGTCTGTCTGAAAGGCCCCTGCCATGCGTATTCTTTCCTCCTTGGAGGTTCCTCCTGTCAGCAGATAATAGGAAATCCCCTCCTTTTTCAGGCGTTTTTCAATCACCTCCAGCATAGAGGTAAACTGAGAAAATACCAACATTTTATGGCCGCCCTCAATTCCTCCGGAAATCAGCTCCATACAGGTATCCAGCTTTGCAGAGCCGCCTCTGTACTTCTGAAAGCAGAGGGAAGGATCGCAGCAAATCTGTCTCAATCTTGTCATCTGCGCCAGAATCTGCAGCCGCTCGCTTCCTCCAAAATCACCATCCAAATCCTCCAAATACCGCTTCAGCTGCAGCGCCTGTGCATTATAAAGGGTATGCTGCTCTGTCTCTGCCCTGGAATAAACCACAGTTTCCAGCTTCTCCGGCAGATCCTTTAGCACATCCTTTTTCAGACGTCTCAGGAGAAATGCCCCCGTCAGCCTTTTCAAAGTCTCCACAGCCGTCTGATCCCCGTCCTTTGCCACCGGATTCTCAAAACGCTTTTTAAATTCTCCATAGGAAAACAGAAATCCCGGCATCAGATAGTCAAAAATACTCCAAAATTCACTAAGCCTGTTCTCAATAGGAGTTCCTGTCAGGGCAAACCTGGTTCTCGAGGAAATCATCTTGACTGCACGGGCCGTCTGGGTGGACGGATTTTTAATATACTGCGCTTCATCAATAATCTGAAAACGGAAGGAAATCCCTTCATAAAAAGGCAAATCCCGTTTCAGAAGATCATAGGACGTAATATAAATCTGCGGCTTCTCCCCGACATTTCCTGCGTGGGCCGCTACAAGAATTTCCTGTCGTTCCCCGGCAGCTCCTGTCACAGTCTGCACCTTCAGCTCCGGCGCAAACCGGTTAATCTCATTTTCCCAGTTGTACACCAGAGAAGCCGGACAGACAATCAGAAAACGGCTGGCCTTGTTTTTCTGGGCCTCATCCAATAAAAGTGCAATCACCTGAACGGTCTTTCCAAGTCCCATGTCATCTGCCAGAATTCCGCCAAAGCCATAGCTGTCCAGGGTTTTCATCCAATAAAAGCCTGTTTTCTGATAACCGCGCAGTACACTGCGCATAGACACAGGAATCTCAAAATCTCCGTCCTCCACAGACTTCATTCCTCTGACAACAGCCTTGAACAGGTTATCCCTGTAAAAGGTAATCCCATTTCCATCTTTCAAAATACTGTCCAGATACAAAGCCCGGTACATGGGGATCCGAAAGGTGCCGGACTCCTCCTTCTCCTGTTCTGCCGACATACCGTTGATCATTTTTGCAACTGTAAAAATCCCTGCGTCTCCCAGCTGGAGAAATTCTCCCGTTTTCAGTCGGTAATAGGGCTTTTTCGGCTGATAATTTTTTAAAAGCTGCTGAAGCTGGGCCTGCGTCATTCCCTCTGCCTCCACATGAAGCTCCAGCCAGTTTCCCATAGTCTGAACCCCCACCTGCACCCTCGGCGGCGGAAGAATCCTGATTTTTTCAGCTTCCTCTGACACAAAAACCGTTCCCAGCTCCATAAATTCTGCCATACCCTCGCTAAGGAGCCGGTACATAGCTTCTTCATCATCCCGAATCAGAAGAGTTTCCCCGCTTTCATCCCGGTATTTAAAATATCTGGTAATTGCCTGACTGATTCTGAATTCTCCCGGAACGTCACGGCAAATGGTTCTTGGCACCTTCTCATCTTCTACTGGCTGAAACGAAAAATCTCCGTAAGAAAGCACCGGCTTCATGGTAATTTCTCCCGGTCTTGGGCTGTCAAACGAAAAAGTTGCTTTTAATTCCTGAGGCCGATACTGTTCCAAATCCACATCCTTAATATTCATGCTGGTATAAGGGAGAATCTTCTGAAGCACTCTCTCATAAAACAATGGAATATCCCTATCCTGAACAGTCAGTGTATGACTTCTTTTGTCTTTTAAAACCTGCTCTAAAAAACTTCCCATCTGCCTGGAGGCTTCTCCCTCCAGACACACGAAACGCGTTCTGTCTCCTACATACCAGCAGTCTTCTCCCGGAAAACCATAGGTATCCGGATCCACAGAAACCTGAATGCCGTCTCTGCCTGCACGGCAGATATCCACAGAAACTGCAAAAGGAAGGGTCTCTGTCCCCTCTTTTCCGGAATGGCTCACCGTCACCTGTGCAGATGCCCCGGAGGAAAACTCTACCTCAAGAGTCTGTCCTTCCATCAGCCTGAAAAACCGCTCCCGGTTAGCACGGCTTAAATTCAGCTGTCTCAGCCCCTGTACTGTTGCAAAGGTGCTTCTGCGAAACTGCTCATAATGTTCCTGATACACATGAACCAGCTCTGCCAGAAGCATACAAAGAGGTCTGTCCTCTTCTGCAAACGCATAAATGCTGTGATGAAAGGTCAGCTGTTTTCCGTAGGAGACACTGGCGCCACTGTCGATTGCCTGTACAAAGGCTATCAAATCCCGAAGCACATAAAACCGCGATCTGCCCAGCTTAAACTCAACAGATACTTCATTATTTTTTAGAATCAGGCGAGGAATCAGACGAATCTGTCCTTCCTCCTGCTCCCGAATAATCTGAGCCACCTCACGATTCGTATATTCCCGAATCATAGTTCGAATTTCCTGGGATGTAGATACAGGCTTTCCTGTTTCTACTGCCAATTCCTTCTGCCATTTATCCCATACCAGCTTCGCGTGAGCACACATTCCGTGAAAAGAATTTCCCTTTACACAAGAACAAGAGTAGTCGCGAATCTGACTACCCTTGACATAAAGGCGCACCTGATAAGAACTGCCTTCATCCTCAACAGATGCCTGCAGCCCCATCTCTCCTTTCCAGAAGGTGCTGGTTCTGAAATTGGTTATTTCCATATACACGCCTCCGGTTCCTACTGATTTTCCGGTCACTTCCCTCTCCTGACGTGCTCCCAGCTCGATTCCGCTTCGCTTCATCTCGCTGCGCGGGCTCCGCCCTATAAAAGAAGACCTCCGGCCTGCTCTACGTGAGCATGCTCACTCCGCTCTGGGCTCTTCCCTCTCCTGACGTGCTCCCAGCTCGATTCCGCTTCGCTTCATCTCGCTGCGCGGGCTCCGCCCTATAAAAGAAGACCTCCGGCCTGCTCTACGTGAGCATGCTCACTCCGCTCTGGCTGGAGGTCTTCTTTTGCACGTCAGGGCTGTAACGTCACATCCGTTCGGGGGCTTCGAAGCCTAATACCTGGATGCAGGTGGTAAGAACATCTTTTACCAGGGTGATCAAACGAATCCAGCTGGCCTGACGGGCCTTATCTTCCTCTGCCAGAATTCTGGTATCGTGGTAAAAGCTGTTGAATGCGTTGGATAAATCAAAGATATACTGACAGATCTTATGAGGCGCAGTCTCTGCAAAAGCATTTTCCATTACCTCATTATATTTTGCCAGTTCTAACATCAGTGCCTTTTCTCCGCTGCCGGACGGCGCAAGAACAGCAGAAGCCTCAGCTTCTTCCTGCTTCTGATCCAGATATTTGCCCAAAATGGATTTGATCCGGACAATCGTGTACAGAATATAAGGACCTGTATTTCCCTCAAAAGAAATAAAGCGCTCTAAGTCAAATACATAATCCTTTGCAGCCTGGTTGGAAAGATCTCCGTACTTTAATGCAGCCAGTCCCACAACCTTGGCTGTTTCTCTCGCTTCATCCTCAGATACCGTGCGGTTTTCCATAATTCTGGCATAAACAGCCTCATCAATATCTGCAATCAGATGCTCCAGACGCATAACGCCGCCGTCTCTGGTCTTAAAGGGCTTGCCGTCTCTGCCGTTCATAGTACCAAAGCCAATATGGATCATCGGGGTTTCCGGCTTTACATATCCAGCCTTTTTCGCTACACGGAATACCTGGGTAAAATGCAGCTCCTGGCGCTTGTCTGTAATATAAATATATTTTACCGGCGCAAAATCCTTTTCTCTCTCCAGAATCGTTCCCAAATCTGAAGTAGCATAAAGAGCTGCTCCGTCTGATTTGCGGACAATACAGGGAGGCAGTTCCTTAGAATCTGTTGGCTCTGCAATATCTACAACCAGAGCGCCCTGACTTTCATAAGCCAGCCCCTTATCCTGCAGATCCTGAATCAGCCAGGGGATATACGGCTCTGCATCGCTTTCTCCCTTCCACAAATCAAAATGTACGTCCAGATTTCCGTAGTTTCTCTTTAAATCTGCCAGAGAAACATTCATAATGTGTTTCCAAATTGCAGTAAAGGGTGCGTAACCGTTCTGCAGCTTAAAGGTTGCAGTCTGAGCACGCTCCTTAAAGCACTCATCCTCTTTTGCCTTTTTGCTGGCAGTAGGATAAATGTCCTCTAACTCACTGATGGTAAAAGGCGGCTCTGTCGGGTATTCTCCAGTATAAGACTCATCAAAATACACCAGCTCTGGCTTTCTGTCCCGCAGTTCCTCGATAATCAGTCCCATCTGCAATCCCCAGTCTCCCAGATGAACATCGCCCACCATATGATATCCCAAGAAATTTCCCATCCGACGAATGCTTTCTCCAATAACTGCAGAACGAAGATGTCCCACATGCAGAGGCTTTGCCACATTGGCTCCGCCGTAATCCACAATAATGGTTTCTCCATGACCAATTTCATCCAGCCCCAGCTTCGGAGCCTGAGTCATACCTTCCATATACTCTGCCAGATACTGGGAACTGACACGAAGATTGATAAATCCCGGCATTACTGCATTGACATCCTCATCCAGAAAAACAGGAGTTTCTCCTGCAGCAGCTCTCACACTGCACTGCTCCTTCAGCTTTGCAACTACATCTGAAGCAATATCAATCGGTTTCTTTTTATAGGCTTTTGCAGCTGCCATAGCGCCATTGCACTGATATTCACAGAGATCCGGGCGGTTTGACAATACCACCTTGGCATAAGATTCCTCATACCCACAGCCGGCAAATGCCGCCTTCATTTCATCAGCAATCAAATCAAGAAATTTTTTCACGTTTCCTGTCTCCTTTTATTCCATTCCTGCCGTCTTCTGATGACTGAAATCCAACTCCAGACATACGGCTCTTTTCCTTAGAAACTGATCTATTATTATAAAGGAATTTCAAAAAAAATTCAAGTCATTCAGAACTTACATTTCCCTGTTTTCCTGATAGATTTCCTGATTGTTTTCCTGAATTCTCTGAATATGCTCCAAAGAAAGGGTGTCCCTCTGCCTTATACAGAAACTAACCGCTATCCCCCAAAATACAAACGCTTCACTGGCATGGAATGCAGAATTTGGCTTTTCCTGTTGAAAATGCAAAATCCCACACTCAAATTGTGCAAGATCCAACTTTTTCGCCTCTAAATGCAAAAAACCGCCTCGGCCAAGGCCGAAGCGGTTTTTGCATTTATCTGCTTTAAAATTATGCTCTGGAAAGATACTCACCAGTACGGGTATCAATCTTAATCTTATCGCCATTATCCACAAATAAGGGAACGTATACGGTAGCGCCTGTTTCAACAACAGCCGGCTTGGTTGCACCCTGTGCGGTATCGCCCTTGAAGCCCGGCTCTGTGCTGGTAATCTCCAGCTCAACGAACAGCGGAGCCTCAACAGAGAATACTTTGCCGTTGTAAGAGCAAACCTTAACAACCTCGTTCTCTTTTACAAACTTCAGAGCATCGCCAATCACATCGGGAGCCAGAGCAATCTGCTCATAGTTGTCCATGTTCATGAAGTTGAATAAATCACCATCTGCATACAGATACTGCATGTCTACACGGTCAATTCTTGCAGACGGGAACTTCTCAGTCGGACGGAAGGTTCTCTCTACTACGGAACCGGTCATAACGTTTTTGATTTTGGTTCTTACGAATGCAGCACCCTTGCCCGGCTTAACGTGCTGGAACTCTACGATCTGATATACTGCACCCTCGATTTCCAGGGTAATGCCGTTTCTAAAATCACCTGCTGAAATCATGTGATATTCCTCCTTGAATTTACGTACTGTTTTACGCGATTAATCTATTCTATAATATAATAAAAGATACGTTTTTTCAACCTTTTTTTTTCGTCTCCTAAAAATCCCCGTATCAGTTCAGCCCTGCAAAGGTTCAAACAGAAAAATGCGTTGAAAACTTATTTTCATAAGGCAGATCCCGATTCCTCTTGTTTCCCTGTAAAGGGGCAAAAGATATATGGCAGAACCGTTAGAAATCCTCAGTTGGAAAAAGATTATCCCTCTTCTCCTGTTAGATAATCCATCGCCAGATCATAGCCCCGAAGTCCAAGCCCCACAATCTGTCCGGTGCAGACCGGAGCAGTCACAGACGTATGGCGGAACTCTTCCCGCTTATGGACATTGGAAATATGAACTTCAATAATCGGCACCTGAATGGATGCCAGAGCATCCCGCACGGCGTAGCTATAGTGGGTAAATGCTCCTGGATTAATAATAATTCCCTCTACACCTGTATGGTATGCCTCCTGAATCTTGTCAATCAATCCACCCTCACAGTTGCTCTGAAAAACCTCCAGCTCATGTCCCTCAGCGGCAGCCTTTTCCTCCAGATGCTTCACCAGCCATTCATAATCCCTGGTTCCGTAAATTCCCTTTTCCCGAATGCCCAGGAAATTCAAATTTGGTCCGTTTAAAACAAGAAGCTTCATTAATTCTTCCCCTCTTTCTCTCTTATCAGATGCACAATCTCTTCCACGGTTTTCCCGTCCACATCTACAATCTGATGAGCTGCCTGACGATAAATAGGATTCCGGTAGGCCAAAAGTTCTTCCGCCCGCTGCTTCACATCAGTTCCCTGAAGAAGAGGTCTGGTGGTGTCTCCCTTTAACCGTTCTATCACCGTTTCTGCTTTTACCTGAAGAAAAATCACCTGTCCCAGTTCCCTTAAAAGAGCTCTGTTTTCCTCCCTGAGAGGCAGTCCTCCTCCCACTGAAATTACCTTCGGCTCCGTTTCCTTCTGCAGCTTTTTTAATACAGCAGTCTCCGTTTCCCGGAAAAATTCCTCCCCCTTCAACCGGAAAATATCAGTGATGGTCATGCCCGCTTCCTCTTCTATCATCTGATCCGTATCCACTAACGGAATTCCTGCTGCCTGGGCATAGGCCCGTCCCACACTGGTCTTGCCTGCTCCCATAAATCCAATAAAAATCACATTTTCTCTGCTCATACTCCCATCTCCCATGTAAATATATTTCTCTCTTCCCAGTTCATGTGTGCCTGCCGGCGCCTACTTTTGACAGCATATTCCCCTGGCTCAAAACTTCCGGCAAAAACGCTCCCCTGGCTCAAATCTCCCAGCAAAACGCCCCCAAACTCAAACCTTTCCACAAAACGTTTCCAGGCCCAAACATCTCCCGTCATTTTTTCTGGCTGGAATGAGATTTTTTATAGCAATGTAAAATAGGAGCCTCCAAATATCGTTTCAATACAATCTGGATCTCCTCTCTGGGGTTAATGGGCTTCACTAAAATCCCGTAAATCCCACAGCGATTGGCCCCGTAAACATCTGTAAACAGCTGATCTCCCACAAACAGGGTTGTCTTTCTGTCTGTTCCCATCAGCTCCATCGCCCGGAGATAATTTTTTCTTCCCGGCTTTCCTGCCTTATAAATATAAGGAGAATGTACGGCAGCCGCAAAGGACGCCACCCGAGGTTCCTTATTGTTGGACAAAAGGCAGGTTTTTATGCCCAGTCCCCGAAGCCGTTCAAACAGCTCCACCGCCCTTTTATCTGCCGGAGCACCATGCTCCACCAGAGTATTGTCAATGTCAAAAATCACGCCCCGAATACCCTTTTTTTGCCACTGCTCCCATGGAATCTCATAGGTGCTGTTCAGCCATTCACGGGGATAAAACTGTTCCAGTATCAATGCTTTTTCTCCTGTTTATTTGTTCTGAAGAAGCTTTCCCAGCTCCTCCATAAAGGTGTTCACATCCTTAAACTCCCGGTAAACAGATGCAAAACGCACATAAGCCACCTCGTCTAACTGCTTCAGCTTGCGCATCACCAATTCACCGATTACCGTAGTCTCCACTTCCTTTTCCTCCATGTTGAAAATCTGATTTTCAATCTCATCAATCATGGCATTGATCTGCTGTGTGGACACCGGCCGCTTGTGACAGGAATGAATAATTCCCGACTCAATCTTGGAGCGATCATAGGTTTCCCTGGACCGATCCTTTTTAATTACCATCAGGGGCATTGTTTCCAGTTTCTCATAGGTAGTAAACCGCTTTCCGCACTTTTCACACTGACGGCGTCGGCGTATGGAGCTGTTATCATCAGCAGGTCTGGAGTCGATTACCTTTGTATCCTGTGCATTGCAGTATGGACATTTCACTTCCTCTTTCCTCCTCATTCTCTGTAAAAACCCATGGGGTTTTGTCTGTAAATATTACATTTATTTTACATGACATAACCAAGATCCGCAAGCAGTTTTCACTGCAATCCCCCGGCCGCCATACTCCCCCCTTTTCTCACACACCGCTGCATGCCTTTTCCACATCCTTCAGACGTCTGATTTCCACAAGAATAATGTCTGAGCCAATCTGCCTGACATCGCGAAAGGAAATCACATACTCCTTTTCCCTTCCGAAAATCCCGCACAGACAGCCCGGCCCCGGTACAATCAGGTGAGTAATACAGCCAGTTTCCGGATCAAACTCCACATCTCCCACATATCCCAGACGTCTGCAGTCGCAGATATTAATCACTTCTTTTTTTTTAAATCAAAAATGCGCACAGAACCACCCCATTTCTTCCTGGTATATTCTATGCGCATCTTGATCATATGGTTCCATCCGGAAATCATTACCGAAACAGCTCTTTACCAAAGAAAAACTGCTGCAGCCCTGCAACCAGATTCTCCGGCAAATCAAATTCCGGCTCCGGCATCTGAGGAACCTCAGGAATACCGATTTCAAATCCCCCTCCGTATCCTGAAATTCCTACAAACAGAAAAAGTCCCCACATAAAAACAGTTAAAATCAAACCTCCCAGGGACAGCCCCAGCCCTGCCCTGGCCCGTCCGCTCATCGGTTCGTTTCCTTTTGACAGAAGGGCAAATAAAATTCCCAGTCCGCCGAAAATAAGTCCCCCGTAGCAGCAGCACGTCATCACAACTGCCAGGATTCCCATAACCAGAGAAGCAGTCGCCAGACCATTTGGTGACTGCCTATTCTGGTGGGATGGGGCAGAGTAAGACTCTGCCTGGAGATTCTGATACACGGGATACGAATTGTTCTCTCTCTGATCCTGGTTTTCCATTTCACCCTCCCTTGTTTTGCCGCCCCTGCCCGAAATTTTTATTCTGGCAGACGGCTGGAGCCTCTGCTATTGCTTAAAACAGCGGAACAACAGCGCCCTCATAAGTTGTCTCCATAAATTCCTTTACGGTGTCACTGGTAAGAGCCTCCATCAGCGCCTTTGTGCCCTCCTCATTTTCCTTTCCTTCCTGAACAGCTACAACATTTCCATAAGTAACTGCTGCCTCAGAATCAGAAGACTCTACAGCCAGAGCATCTGTTACCTTCATACCTGCTTCGATGGCATAGTTTCCGTTGATAACAGCAATATCTACATCTGGCAGAGAACGGGGAATCTGCGCTGCCTCAACCTCAAACAGCTCCAGATTCTTCGGATTCTCAACAATATCCATCTTGGTTGCCTTCAGGCCAACGCCTTCCTTTAACTTAATCAGGCCCTGCGCCTCCAGAAGCAGCAGTGCGCGTGCCTCGTTCGTTGCATCATTGGGAACTGCAACCTTTGCTCCGTCTGCCAGTTCCTCCAGAGAAGCTGTCTTTCCTGCATAAATGCCAAAGGGCTCATAATGAACAGCGCCTGCGCTTACCAGCTTTGTTCCTCTTTCTGCATTAAACTGCTCCAGGTAAGGGAAGTGCTGGAAATAGTTTGCATCCAGATCACCGGTATCCAGAGCCAGATTCGGCTGTACATAGTCTGTATATTCTACAATCTTTAAACTGTATCCCTTCTCCTCCAGAACCGGACGGGCTGCTTCCAGAATCTCTGCATGAGGCGCCGGACTTGCACCTACCACCAGCTCTTTCAGCTCTGCAGGTACCTTGCTCTCCTCAGCCTCTGCCTCAGTCTCCTTGCTCTCTGCTGCAGCTGCCTGTGTTGATGCTGCTGCCGTCTCCTCAGTCTTGCTGCCGCATGCAGTTAATGCTGCCGCTGCCAGAAATGCTGCCGTAATTACACTGATTCTTCTCTTCATAATTCTTATCCTCCTCATAGATAATAATGAATAGATACCGGACAGTTCTTCTGCCCTGATTTATAAAGCCCTTTCGGCTGACAGTCTGAGGTTTTTCCCCTGGCTGCTAAATCCGTTTTCTTTGAAAATCCCGTTTTCTTACCGGATTCTCTTATCGCTGACTCTGGCCAGCTTCATGCCAATCTCCTGAATAATCTGAACAATAATTACCAGAATTGCTACCGTCAGAAACATCATATCTGACTCATACCGGTAATAGCCGTAGTTAATGGCAATACCTCCCAGTCCGCCGCCGCCTACTGCTCCGGCAATAGCGGAATATCCCAGAATCGTGGTGGTGGAAATAGCTGCTCCCACTAACAAAGATGGCTTTGACTCCGGAAGCAGCACCTTCCATATAATCTGAAAGGTAGTAGCGCCCATGGACTTGGCCGCTTCAATCACTCCGGCATCTATCTCCTTAAAAGAAGACTCTACCATTCTGGCAATGTAAGGAGCTGCAGACGCCACCAGAGGCGGCACCACTGCCTTCCAGCCCAGACTGGTTCCCACCAGCTTTCTGGTCAGGGGAATCATCATAATCAGCAAAATCAAAAATGGAACGGAGCGAAGCAGGTTAATGGCAACGCCCAGTATCTTCTGAAGCATGGGAATCGGATGGATTCCCTCTTTATCTGTCACCACAAGAATAATGCCTAAGGGAATTCCGATCATATAGGACAGCACTGTTGAAATCAATACCATGCAAAGCGTCTCTCCGATTCCATTTTGAATCAGCTCCATAATCTGCGGACTAAAGGTCATTTTCTTTTACCTCCTCAAATGGAATTTTTACAGTTTTCAGATAGTGAAGGGCTCTTGCAGCATCAGCTTCATCTTCCGGAAGCTGAATAATCATCTGCCCCATCGCCTTTCCTCCTACATCTCTCGTTGAAGCATACATAATATTCACCGGTACCTTGCAGGCAAGAATCATGTTGGCCAGCACCGGCTCCATGGATTCCCGTCCGTCAAAGATGATTCTGATTTTCCGGGAATGGCTGATCTTCACATTGGTAATCGCATCTCCCAGAATCAGCTGGCGTCCAATTTTTGACTTAGGCTCTGAGAAAATCTCGGCAACCTTTCCTACCTCTGCAATATGGCTTTTGTCAATAATTGCTACCCGATCGCAGATGGCCTCAATCACTGCCATTTCATGAGTAATCACAATCACGGTAATTCCCAGCTCCCGGTTAATCTGCTTGAGCAGCTGCAGGATCGACTTGGTTGTGTTGGGATCCAGGGCGCTGGTTGCCTCATCACAGAGAAGCACCTTGGGATTCGTGGCAATCGCTCTTGCAATCGCCACTCGCTGCTTCTGACCGCCGGACAGCTGGGCTGGATAAGCTCCTGCCCTTTCCTCCAGACCTACCAGCTTCAGCAGCTCCATGGCCCTGTTCTTTGCCTCTGCCTTAGTGTAAGAATGGTTCTTTGCAATTTCCATGGGAAAACAGATATTTTTCAGAACGGTTCTCTGGGACAGCAGATTAAACTGCTGAAAAATCATTCCCATGGACTGCCTTGCCATTCTCCGCTCTGCCTCGCTCATAGCCGCCAGATTTTCCCCTTCAAACAGCACCTGTCCAGATGTGGGAACCTCCAGCATATTGATACATCTTACCAGTGTGCTCTTTCCTGCTCCGGAAAGGCCAATAATTCCAAAAATCTCACCTCTGTAAATATCCAGATTAATGTCGTTTAACGCCACTACCGGGCCGTTAGCCGTCTTAAATTCCTTTCCCATTCCCTTTAACTGGATAATCGTCTCTTCGTTTGCCATATTTCCTCCTTCCATTTCCCTGTGCTCAAAAACGAAGCTCGCGAGCGAGCTTCTCCGCCTGCGGCAGATCGTCTCATCAGCCCAATTCTCTTCCAACCCATGGCGATCCTTGCGGAGCGTTTTTGTTTCACAGGAAATTGCGTCCTATGAAACAAAAAACCGCAGGCCTGTAAAGACCTGCGGCTGTATCTCCGGTTCCCCGGTACTATCCCTATTGTCTCTCAGCATCCATGCAAATCATATCCTGTTTTTTGAATACGCAAACATACGGCACATGTCCATCATCATGCCGCACATCATTGCCATATTCATCTGCATGGTTGTAATCTGAGTCATAACAGCTTCCTCTCTTCTTCCCTGATATGGTAAAACAGAAGTTCTCTATGTGGCGTATTGTACGTCACATGGTCTTATTTGTCAAGCAATAATTCACAATTTCCTTGACTTTTCCTCTGTTTCCTGTATAATGTCCCTCTAGTTAGTTCTATTTCGAACTGTTCAAAATAGAACTGTTTGCTGAAAATCTATTTTCTTCAAGACCATTTGAAAGGAGGTATTCCCATGTCATCCTGGATCACTGAGCTTCTGGAGACTACCCGCCGCACCAATAAGCTTCACGAGTCTTTTCTGCGGGATCTCTGCGAAACCTATCATCTGACCATGACAGAAGCGTCCATCATTTGTTTTCTGAAAAACAATCCACAGCTGGATACAGCAGCAGACATTGTAGAATATAAAATGCTGGCTAAAAGCCATGTTTCTCAGGCCGTAGAATCTCTGATCCAAAAATCCATGCTGGCCCGGACTGCCGATCCTCACGATCGGCGCAGACAACACTTATCCCTGCTGCCTGCCAGCGCGCCTGTGACAGACTCTATTCAGGCAGTCCAAGAGCTGTTTTTTCAGGAACTTTTTTCCGGTTTTACAGAAGATGAGCAGAACCAGTTCTTTGCATTTAACCAGAGAATCATTAACAACACAAAAAACATGCTAGAAAGAAGGAAATATCTATGACAGACAACAAAGATTTTCTTGGAAGGGAACCTATCGGCAAGCTGCTGTGGACCTTATCCCTTCCTACCATTGCCGCCCAGATTATTAATATGCTCTACAACATTGTAGACCGGATTTATATCGGCCATATTCCGGAAACAGGCGCCCTGGCTCTGACCGGTGTCGGCGTCTGTATGCCGTTAATTATGATTGTGTCTGCCTTTGCCATGCTGGTAGGCAACGGCGGAGCGCCCCGAGCCTCTATCTTTATGGGCAAAGGCAAATATGAAGATGCAGAAAAAATACTGAACAACTGCTTTACTCTTCAGCTGATAATTTCCGTAGTTCTCACAGGAATTCTGCTTTTGTTCAACCGAACGCTGCTTATGGCCTTCGGCGCCAGTGAAAATACCATTGAGTACAGCGTCAGCTATATGAATATCTACGCCATAGGCACCATCTTCGTACAGCTTACCCTTGGCATGAATGCATTTATTACTGCCCAGGGCTTTGCAAAAACAGGAATGCTCTCCGTACTGATCGGCGCAGTAACCAATATCATTCTGGATCCGATTTTTATCTTCGGTCTGAATATGGGCGTCCGCGGCGGAGCTCTCGCTACGGTTCTTTCTCAGGCGCTTTCCTGTATCTGGGTTCTAACCTTTTTAATGGGCAAAAAAACACAGCTGCGGCTGCAGCCAAATCAGTTCGGCCTCCAGAAAGCCATCATCCTTCCCTGCGTTGGACTGGGTACCTCCACTTTCATTATGCAGAGCAGCGAGGGCATTATTTCTGTATGCTTTAACTCCTCTCTTCTGAAATATGGAGGCGATATTGCCGTAGGCGCCATGACCATTCTGACCAGCGTAATGATGTTTGCTATGCTGCCTCTGCAGGGACTGGGACAGGGCGCTCAACCAATTATCAGCTATAACTACGGTGCCAGAAACCCGGAACGGGTGAAAAAGGCTTTCTGGCTTCTGCTTAAAGTCAGCATGGCCTATGCAACGCTTCTGTGGCTGTTTATCATGATATTCCCCAGAGGCTTTGCCGGACTGTTCACCACCGACGCAGCCCTTCTGGACTTTACCAAACGGGCACTTCGGATTTACCTGGCATGTCTGTTCCTGTTCGGAATTCAGATTTCCTGTCAGATGGCCTTCAATTCCATCGGCTATGCCAAGGAATCCATTATGGTAGCAGTTATGAGAAAATTCGTTCTCCTGATTCCGCTGATTTACATTATCCCACATTTCTGGACAGGAGATCAGGTCTCTGCTGTATACATGGCCGAACCCGTTGCCGATTTCTTTGCCGTTTCCTTTACTGTCTTCCTGTTCCGGAAACAGTTTAAAAAAGCGCTGGAGAGCATCAGCGGGAAGAAAGACGTCTTAAACGCTTGAGGTTCTCCTTCTGCTCCGGTTTAATCCGGAAGCTTTCCACAGCTTTTTGAATCGTTTTATTGTGCGTCCACGCATCCAGGCGCTGCTCCTCCAAAAAGGGCAGCGCCTTTTCATACTGTTTTGCCAGCGCTGTTGCAAAATACCAGGCAATCATCATTTTCACATAATACTCTTCTGAATGCAAACCGCATACAAGCTCCAGATATTCCGGTTCAAACTCCTCATCCAGATAATAGCACATCAGCATTTCCGCAGCAAATCGGATGGTATACGTATGGTCAGAACAAAGCCACCGGCGGATCTCTTTCAGAAATTCCGGAAGGTGCTTTTTTACTACTGCCGGACGAATCAGATCGCAGGTAGCCCAGTTATCCACCTGAGGCAGAAAACGATCCAGCTGAGCCACGCAGTCTTTATAATCCCTGATTCCGGAAATCAGAATTCCATGAAGATTATTTTCCTCATAATAGCTGTGAATCTCCTCCTGCAAAAACCGTCCTGCCTCATCTGTTCCCGCCAGTTCCCGGGCCAGATGTCTCAAGTCCGGAGTTCTTACGCCAATAATCCGCTCTCTGCTTATTCCCGGCATCAGACGGGCCTGAAAATCCCCATATTCCTGATCCTGAAGGGAAAAGAGCCTGCTTAAAATTCTATTCTCCTGTGTCTCTCTGCTTTCTTTAACCACTCACATCTCACACCCTTTCTCTCTC
>ULYF01023644.1_pt1 | contig 17103 bp, 7 predicted proteins | sample 1961941 | NCBI WGS metagenome assembly ULYF01 (sample SAMEA4835857, study PRJEB28245) | human gut metagenome | biome: gut microbiome; material: fecal sample | place: Denmark | collected 2008 | reverse complement strand
GGAGAAATCTTCCGCCAGGAGGATGTCGCCCGCCTTTGCCGAGCCGGGAGCGGTGGCACCCGCCTGCGGCCCCGCGGCGGCAGTCGCATATGCGAGCGGGTCGGAGAAGAAATCGTTGGTCTTGTCGTCCACGCAGACGTAGTAGGTCGTGGCGGGGGCCAGTCCCGAGAAGGTGAAGCGGAAGCGGTTCCCGGCCGTGATGCCGAAGACGTTCGAGGCATTCCAGCCGACGACCAGATCCTTGCATTCGGCGTCGCTGTAAAGTTTCACGTGGTAAACCTGAGCACTGCTGTTGACACACGCCTGGCCGTCCGCACGGGCCCATTCGACCGTGAGGGTCGAGGAGGTCGCCAGCACTTTCGACACGACGATCCCGGCCTGTACCGGGGCTATGTCCGTCTTCTGCGACACGACGGCGGAGTAGTCCGAATCGTAGCCGGGGTTGTTGTAGCGGCACGCCTTGACCTTCGCGTGGTACTCGGTGCCGGCCTCCAGTTCCTTGAGCAGGTACGAGGCCGAGGTGATGCCCTCCGCTATCGTGGCGTCCTTCTCCTCGGTGCCGTCGGCCCACCAGGCCACCGTATAGGAAGCCGCCCCGGCCACTTCGTCCCATTCGAGGGTCAACTTGTCGGAATAGACGGCTTCGGCGTCGAATTTCACGTTCGCCGGAACGGTGAGTTTTTCCAGTTTGGTCTCGCCGTCGTAAACCACGACGATGTCGTCGAGCAGGTAGCGGGTCTTGTTGGCGCCCGCCTGTGCGGGGTTCGACGAAAATGCGATGCGCGACGTGGGCGAGAGGCCGTCGAGCGTCACCGTGAAGGTTTCGAACCGGCCTACGGCCGACGAGATGTCCACGACCTTCGAAGCCACAACCGTGCCCTTCTTGCTCACGACGTTGTTCGTGCCGAACTCGGCGCCCTCGATGGCCTCGACCACGATGTCGCTGCCATAGACGTTTTCGCCTTCGGCATAGGCGCTGGCCGAGAAGCTCACCGTCACGGTCGTATTCTTGGGCAGGGCCGCCAGCTCGGGCGTGTAGAGGATGCCGATACCGCCGCCACCGCCGCCGCACTTGATGTAGCCGGGGCGGGTCGAGGGGTTGCCCGACGACCCCCAGCCCGTCATGCCGAGGCTTTCGACATACTCGGCCGAGGTTCCGCCCGTGTGGATGTGGAATTCCGTAGCCCAGTTGCAGACCGGACGGTCGCCGTCGGCCTGCGGGTTCCCACGTCTTGCGGTACTCGGTACCCGATACGGCGTTGTAACCTGCCGCCGAGCGGACGATGTCGCCGCCGTGGATGAATGCCGCGAAATCCTGCGCCAGCACGATATCTCCGGACTGTGCCGGGTTGTTCGGCGAGGCTTCGGGCCCGGCCTTGGCCGTGGTTCCGGCGACGACGGGGGTCATGATGTTGCCGAAGCTGGCATTGGTAACCCGGGCGTAGTAGGTCGTTTCGGGATCGAGCCCCGAGAAGGTGAACCGCACGACGGGATAACCCGCCAGGGCGGTGAAGATGCCTTTGTCCGACGCGAGTTTGCCGTCGGCCAGCCAGCTGACATGCAGTTCGCTGCACGCCTCGTCACGGAACAGTTCGATGTTGTAGAGGCGCGTGGCGTCGGTCGCCGCATCTTCGGTATACGACCACTCGTAGGTGAGCGTCGACCCCGTCGCGGCATTGAGCGTGAGCTTCGGGTCGAGTTCGAGGATACCCACCGAGGCCATCAGCATGGCCGGCTGCTCGTTTGCCGTGACGTATACCCAGTCCGAAGTGGAGGAGTAGGGGTAGTTGGCCCTGACGCGGCCGTAGTATATCCGGTCGGTCGCCAGGTCGGTGAATTCATGGTAGTCGATTGCGTCCGTGGTCTTGCAGAGCGCTTCGCTGACGGGGTTCATATCCCCGTCGACGAGCTGTACGGTGTACGACGTCGCGCCGCGGATGAAATCCCAGCAGATCGTAAGCGACGTGGCCCCGTATTCGAGCAGTTTCACGTTCTTCGGGGTCTTGGACTTGTTGGCCCCCGATATTTCCACGCCGTCGTCCTTGCAGGCCGTCAGCGAGACTGCGGCCGATAGCGAGAAGAGGGCGAACAGAATATATAAAATGCTTTTTTTCATGGTTGTTGTCCGGTTTTAGTATACGAGCTTGATGTCGTCGATGTACCAGCGGCCCGCCTTCACCGAGGAGCCCGAGAACCAGCTGTCGGCCGTGGAGATGAAGAATGCCGGATTGGCTTTCGCGCCGGGATTGGGGATGACGGCCGTGACCTCGACCCACGTGTAGGCGGGGATGTCGAGCGAAACGTAGCTCTTGGTCGAAGCTACGATCTTGTCCAGCGTGCCCTTCGGGATCCAGAACCCGTCGTTCTTCTCGCAGATGCCCACCATGCCCTGGTCGGGGGCTGCGGCCCAGATGGCGACCTTGCAGGTCAGCAGCAGGTCGTAGCCCGCGGGGATGTTCAGCACCGGGGAGATGAGGTTGCCCGGCTGCCCGTCGGCATTGTCGCTCGCGGCGCCCAACTGGATGTAGCCCGGACACATGTAGTTCAGGTAGCCTGTCCACCCCTCCATGCCGATGGCGCGGTAGAACGCCGCGTTGCCGTTGCGTACGGTCGAGGTGATGCCGCCGATGCTGGCGTTGGTGCCCGCCGAGACGCTCACCGTCTCGTTGTCGAGGCTCAGGTTGGCCACGGTCTTGTCGGCCGTCGTGACACCCGCCTTCTGGCCGATGCAGTCGCCGCCCCAGGGGAATTTGCCGAAGTTCTGCGTCAGCAGGGGAAGCTCCTCGCCCTGGGCGTCGAACCCGGCGCGGACGATGGTCGAAACGGAGCCGAAATCCTTCTCCGCGCCAGCCTCGTCCGTAGCCTTCACGGCGAAGGTCACGATGCCCTGGCGGGTGGCGGTGCCCGTCAGGGGTACTTCGATGTAACCGTTGCCGGCCGCCGAGATCGAATAGCTGCCGCTGGCGGCCGTGATCCCCTCGCCGCCGGTCTGCGTCACCGTGACGGTGTATTTTTCCGTGCCGAGCGCCTTGATGTAGGGGATGCGGAGCTTGGCCCCGGCTTCCGCGTTGAGTTTGAGCATACCCGAGACGTCGAACTGCTGTCCGTTGTCGAAGGGTTTCCACTCGAAGATACCGTTGTCCTGCCTGATGGCGATGGCGACGTTCTCTTCGCCGCAGCCGTGCAGGTAGATGGTGGCGTTACGCTCCTCGGAGGTGTTCTGGTCGCAGGTGACCGTCACCTTCTGGTAGGTGCCGGGGTCTCCCTTGCCCGAGAGCTGGTCGACATGCACCCAGCCGTAGGCGTTCGTCCACTCGCGGCTGTCGGGGGCGTCGCTGATTTGCCAGTCCCCCGTGGCGCGGATCGTAAACGTATCGCTCGATTCGACGTACGGGAAACTCATCTCGCGCAGGTTGCGTTTGAGGAACCCCTGGTCGTCGTCGCTGCACGCGGCAAGACCGCAGATCCCGCCCAACGCGAGAACTATCGTCAGTTTATGAATAAATTTCATCATGATTGGATCGTTAGTTTGTTTGTAAAACCGATAAAAAAAATCAGAAACCGACTCCGGATACACTGCCGGATGTCAATTTCCTACACGGTTTCTAACGATATCGAATGACTTGCACTGCAAATATAGCAATTTTCCGGGATTCGCAAGAAAAATGTTTAAAATTTTACGAACCTTGCGGCGAAAAACCGAAAAATAAAATATCTGTAATATATAGGTATAAAAATTTGCATTGCAATTTTGTGAAAAAAGCTTCCGGCATTGGGTAGTTTGCCCCGGTCGCTTGTATCTAATGCAGACCGGACGGAAAACGCCGGCCGCAACCGACCCAATGCAAACTAAAAAAACGATTATTAACCGGAAACTTTAAAACAACTTCGACGATGTCTGACTAATCCCTCCCCCTACACCAGCACTACACGGTTTTTTATCGGACGACGGATGACTTGCAAGGTTCTGTCTGCCGTATCGGAACGAATTTCCCCGGAGCCCGCCTGCACGGCGCGGCTGCGGACGTGCTTTGCACGCGGCAGCGGGAAATAACCAATTAACCGAATTGAAACTATGAAGAAATTATTCCATAAAGGACTATGTCTGGTCATGGTGCTCTGCGCGGGGGCTTTCGGCTGCTATGCCGCCCAAGGATCGCTCCCCGGTGCGCAAGGGCAGGGGTATGACCTGAATTTATCCTACTCGCGGACGACGCTCAAGGCCGTTGCCGATGCTATTACGCAACAAGTGGGCATCGCCTTCTCCTACGAAACGGCACTGGCCGGCTATCCGATGGAGAACCTGGAGGTCTCGGAGAAGGGTGCCACCATCGAGGCCATCCTTGCCGCCGTATTCACGCCTCGCGGCATCGACTACCGGGTGGTTGACAAAGTGGTCGTGCTGACGCGCAGCACGCGCCCCGTTCCGGCAGCCAGTGCCGCCGCCAAATCGGAGGTGAAAGGGGTCGTCCGCGACGCTGCGGGCAACCCGATGATCGGCGTGACGGTCACTATCAAGGGGACGCTGGTCGGCGTCTCGACGGGTGTCGACGGCGGCTATGCGATCCCGGCCGACGGGAACGCCACGCTGCTCTTCTCGTATATCGGCTACCGCCCCCATGAGGAGGTGGTAGGGCGCCGCACGCAGATCGACGTCACGATGCAGGAGGACGAGCTGGTGATGGACGAAGTAGTCGTCGTAGGCTACGGCACGCTCAAGAAACGCAATATCGTGGGCGCGGTCGAGAACCTTTCGGGCGACGCGGTCGAAAACCGGCCCAATGCCAACATCACCCGTTCGTTGCAGGGCCAGATCCCCGGCCTGAACATCGTGCAGGTCGACGGTAAGGCCGACCATGCCGGCGAAGTCACCATCCGCGGCGTGAACAACACGTTCAAGGCCCGTGTGAGCGGCGGTGAAAAGACCAACAAACTCGGACAGGGCGGCGGCGCGCTGGTGCTCATCGACGGTGCCGAAGGCGACATGGGTTCGGTGAACCCCGACGACATCGCCTCGATCTCGGTGCTCAAGGACGCTTCGTCGGCCGCAGTATACGGCGCCCGCGGCGCATTCGGCGTGATTCTCATCACGACCAAGGATCCCGAGAAGGGCAAGGTGCGCGTGAGTTACAACGGCTCCGTGTCGCTGCACCGCCGTACGGTGATCTGGGAGGACAACGTGGTCACCGACCCCGTGCAGTGGGTCGATGCCTTCCGCGAGTCGTATCTCAACTCCTCGCCGACGGCGACCGTACCGTCGCTCTTCAACAACTACATGCCCTATTCGAACGCCTGGTTCGAGGAGCTCAAACGCCGCCGTGCCGATCCGACGATGGACAACTACGACATCGACGCCAACGGCAACTACAACTACTACGGCGAGACCAACTGGCTCAAGGAGATCTACAAGTCGGTGAACTATTCGACCACCCACGCCGTCAGCATCCAGGGCGGCCGCGAAGGGGTCAGTTACTACATTTCGGGCCGTTACTACAACCAGGACGGCATCTACAAGGTGGGCGAGGAGACCTACAAGAAGTATAACCTCCGTGCCAAGGGCTCGATCCGCATCCGCCCGTGGCTGACGCTGGACAACAACACCAGCCTGATGAGCAGCAAGTACCACCAGCCCATGGTGCACTACGGCCAGCAGGTGATCTCGCGCCAGATCGACATGTTCGCCTTCCCGTTCGCCCTGCTGAAGAACCCCGACGGCACCTGGACGCAGACCGCGGCCAAGACCGGTTATGCGGCCTTCGCCGAGGGCACCTCGTGGCAGGAGAACAACAAGCTCGAAGTGGCCAACACCACGACGTTCAACTTCGAATTCGTCCCCGATGTCTTCAAGGTCTCGGCCGACGTGACCTACAAGGGATCGCGCTGGTCGCGCGACCGCATGGAGAACCTCTACACCTACTACACCGGCGTGAACGTTTCGGGGCAGGACAACAGCTATTCGTCGCTCGAAAACTGGACGTACCGCTCGGACTACATCTCGACGAACATCGTCGGCACGGTCACGCCCAAGCTGGGTTCGGATCACGACCTGAACGTGGTCGCCGGATGGAACCTCGAGGACTACGACTACCGCACGCAGAAGACCTACCGCCAGGGTAACCTCTATCCCTCGAAGCCGAGCTTCACGCTCATGGACGGCGAGTATTACTCGACCACCTCGGGCGGCTACACGTGGGGGCTGGTCGGATTCTTCGGCCGCGTCAACTACGCCTATGCAGGCCGTTACCTGGCCGAAGTGAGCGCCCGCTACGACGGGTCGTCGAAATTCCCGTCCAGTTCGCAGTGGGGCTTCTTCCCCTCGGCATCGGTCGGATGGCGCCTCTCCGAAGAGCCGTGGCTCAAACCGCACGTCGAAGGGTGGCTGGACAACTTCAAGGTTCGCGCCAGCATCGGTTCGCTCGGCAATGCCAACATCGACCCCTACCAGTACCTCGAGACCATGACCGCTTCGGGCAGCGCCTCGATCGCCAAGTCGTCGGTCATCATCAACGGCCAGAACGTACCTTACACGTCGGTGCCCAGCCTGATCCCCGACGACATCACCTGGGAAAAGGTCACCACCTACAACATCGGCCTCGACCTTGACCTGTTCCACAACCGGCTCTCGTTCACCGGCGACTACTACCGCCGCAATACGACCGACCTCTACACCGTCGGCCCGAACCTCCCGCAGGTACTCGGTAGCGCAGCGCCCTACGGCAACTACGCCAGCCTCAAGACCAAGGGATGGGAGCTGAGCCTTTCGTGGCGCGACTCGTTCAACCTGGGCGGCAAGCCGTTCAGTTACAGCATCAAGGGTATGCTGTGGGACAGCCGCAGCTGGATCACCGACTACTATAACGAAACGGGCGACCTGACGACCTACTACAAGGGCATGGAGATCGGCGAGATATGGGGTTTCCGCACGGCGGGCATCTACGCCAGCAACGCCGACGCCCTGAACGGCCCGGCCTACAACTTCTTCAAAAACGGCGAGATGTTCCGCGCCTATGCCGGCGACCTGCGCTTCGTCGACGTGGACGGCGACGGCATCATGACCAAGGGCAACCGCACGCTGTCCAACCACGGCGACTTGGAGATCATCGGCAACCAGTCGCCGCGCTACCAGTACAGCATCAACATGTCGCTGAACTGGAACGGCATCGGGCTTTCGATGCTGTGGCAGGGCGTGGGCAAGCGCGACTGGTACCCGTGGACGGAGTCCGGATTCTTCTGGGGCAAATGGAACCGCGCCTACAACTCGCTGATGAAGACGCAGACGGGCGACAACGTGGTTAAGATCGACAAGAGCACCGACAACTGGCGTGTCACCAACATGGACAAGAACCCCTACTGGACACGCATGGTATCGCTCGCCGCCAACCGCAACGACGGCCCGCTGACGTGGGAGAACGACCACTACCTGCAGGACGCTTCGTACATCCGACTGAAGAACATCACCGTCGACTACACCTTCCCCAAGCACATCTGCAAGAAGCTGCGCCTCGAGGGGCTGAAGGTCTACCTGTCGGGCGAGAACCTCTTCACCCACTCGCCGATGTTCAAGCACACGGACATGTTCGACCCCGAAGTCATCACCAGCGGCGACTCCGATTTCGCGGCCTCGACCACTTCGGGCCTGAACGGTACGGGTAACGGCTATTCCTACCCGATGCTCAAGACCGTGACCCTGGGTATAAACGTAACATTTTAACCGACAGCAACCATGAGAAAGATACTGCTATATACGCTGATGACCCTCGCTGCTGCGGGAATGGCCTCCTGCGAGGATTTCCTGACGCGCGACACCTACGACCAGATCGGCAGCGACGAGTTCTGGAAATCGGAAACCGACCTGGAACTCTATGCCAACGGTTTCATCCAGAAGATGATCCCCGGCGACGGAACCATCACGCGCGGCGACATCTATGCCGACTACTGCGCCGTGGACATCCCGACCGACCTGCTGCGCCCCGACGGCAACGTCTCGCCCGACAACCAGACCGGATGGGCCGAGAGCAACTGGACGAACCTTCGCCGCGTGAACTACATGCTCGACAATATGCACAAGTGCAAGGGGCGTGTGAGCGACGAGATCTACAACCACTACGAGGGCGTCGCCCGTTTCTGGCGTGCCTGGTTCTACTACGACAAGGTGCAGACCTTCGGCGCCGTGCCCTGGTACGACTTCACGATCGCGGCCAGCGACAAGGAAGCGATGATGAAACCCCGCGACAGCCGCGAGTACGTCATGGACAAAGTGCTGGAAGACCTCACCTTCGCAAGCACCTACTGCCTCTCCGACGCCAAGTTCACCAAAGGCTCGGCGCTCATCAACAAGTGGGTGGCACTGGCCTTCAAGTCGCGCGTCTGCCTCTATGAAGGCACCTTCCGCAAGTACCACTCGCGCGAGCCGTCGTCCGACAAACCGTGGCAGGCCGAGTATAACGCCGACAACAAATTCCTGCGCGAGGCCGCTGCCGCCGCCAAGGAGATCATGGACAAGGGGCCCTATTCGCTCGTCACGGGCGATGTGAAGACCGCCTACCGCTCGCTCTTCACCAGCGCCGGGCTGCTCACGCAGGAGGTGATCTTCGGCCGCGAGTACAGCAAGGAGCTCTCGGCGTTCCACGAGACCAGCTGGTACTACTATTCGCCGACCTACGGTGCCAAGATCGCCATGACCAAGAAGTTCATGAACACCTACCTCACGACCCGGGGCACGCCGTTCACCGACATCGACGGTTACCAGACCATCGACTTCATCCGCGAGTTCGACGGCCGTGACGCCCGCATGGCGCAGACGGTCATCAGCCCGACCTACAAGATGAAGATCAGCGGCCGCGAACGGCTCTATTCGCCCAACTGGAAAGTGACCCGTACGGGCTACCATCCGATCAAGTGGTCGATCGACGACGATGCCGACAACGTGCTGTCGAAGGCCGCGAGCTGGAATTCGCTGCCGATCCTCCGCTATGCCGAGGTGCTGCTGAACTACGCCGAGGCGAAGGCCGAGCTGGGCGAAATGGACGCCGCGGTATGGGATCAGACCATCGCGCTGCTGCGCAGCCGTGCCGGCGTGACCCCGGTCGTCCCGGACAAGGCCGACCCCTACATGGAGGCCTATTTCCTCAATACCGTGACCGACAAGTGGATCCTCGAAGTGCGCCGTGAGCGCGGCATCGAGCTCTGCCTCGAAATGGGGCTGCGCTGGGACGACGACATGCGCTGGCACATGGGCGACCTGCTCACGAGCGACAACAATCCCTGGACGGGCATCTGGATCGGCAACACGGGCTACACCTACGATTTCACGGGGCAGAGCACCGACGACAACGGCGATCCCGTACCCGACTTCTACATCCGCCCGGGCGAGGATACCGAACATTCGATCGCCATCTCCAATACGGGGGCCAACCAGACCTTCTCGCTCAACGCCGCGGGGAATATCGTCTGGGAGTACAAGCGCACGTGGGGCGAAAAGAAATACCTGCGTCCGATCCCCCAGACGGCGATCACCCGCAACCCGAACCTCGAACAGAACGCGCTCTGGAAATAAGCAATAAAAAACTCAGGATATGAAAACGAAAATCATGTTATTATGCTGTATGGCGGCGACGCTGATGCTGGCATGCAGCAACGACAAGTCCGGCGGGCATGACGGCGGCGAGGGTGTCGAAACCGAAGTCAACGGCACGCAGCTCGACGGCAATACGACCCTCTACGGACTGGTGACCGACACGTCGGGGAACCCCGTCCCGGGTGTGGTCGTGTCGGACGGCTACGGTTGCGTGGAGACCGATGCCAACGGCGTCTACCAGATGGAGCGCTACAAGAAGGCGCGCTTCGTACATTACAGCACGCCGGCAGGGTATGCCGTCAACACGTCGGCGGACAACTACCCGCTCTTCTACGCCGAGATCGTCCATAAGAACATCGCCGACCGCCACGACTTCGTGCTGACGCCGCTGCTGGCCCCGGAAAGCGATTTCACGCTGGTCTGCATCGCCGACCCGCAGTGTTCGACCACGGCCGAGATCAGCCGCTACGTCAACGAGACGATCCCCGACATCGAGGCTACGGCCGACGCTTACAAGGCCAAGGGCACGCCGGTCTACGGCATCACGCTCGGCGACATCGTCTTCGACACGCCCGACCTGTGGAGCAACATGAAGGAGTCGATGGCCAACCGCAACCTGCCCGTCTTCCAGACCATCGGCAACCACGACCATTTGCAGACCGAGACTTCGGACGACAATGCTGCGGCCAATTTCGAAACGCAGTTCGGCCCGCGCAACTATTCGTTCAACCGCGGCGACGTGCACATCGTGTCGATGGACAACGTCCTCTACGAAGGCAAGAAAAAGTACAAGGGCGGCATCACCGACAGGCAGCTCGAGTGGCTGCGCCAGGACTTGTCGCACGTCGACAAGGACAAGCTCGTGATCTTCTGCGCGCACATCCCGTTCCGCGGGGGTACGAGCGTGACGGACGAGAGCCACGAGAACTACGACGGCGTGCTCGACCTGCTGTCCGGGTTCTCCGAGGCGCACATCATGATCGGCCATACGCATTACCACCAGAAATACATCCACAAGCGTAACGGAAAGACGATCCTCGAACATGTCCACGGCGCCGCCTGCGGTGCGTGGTGGACGGCGAACATCTGCGCCGACGGCACGCCGAACGGGTACGGCGTCTACGAGATTTCGGGCAACACCATCGCCAACCAGTACTACAAGTCGACCAACAAGGAAGCCGGCTACCAGATCCGGGCCTATTCGGCCACGCAGGTGTTCGGCAAGTCGGGCAGCCTCACCTTCGGCTGGGCGGCCAACTCCCCGGCCATGAACGATGCGAAGTGCATCGTGGCCAACGTCTGGAACTCCGACGCCTCGGGCAACTGGAAAGTCTCGCTCTGGCAGAACGGCACGAAGGTCTGCGACATGACCCGCGTCAAGACCTACGACTACTGGGCCTATGCCTACCACGTGCTCTATTACAGCAAGAGCGTGGGCACGACCTGGGGCAAGAACCTCGACCATTACTATTACGGGAACCTGGCGTCGGGAACGCCCGAGACCGCCGATTTCGAAATCGTGGCGGAGGACGGCATGGGCAACACCTACCGCACCTCGAAGCTCCAGACCGACTTCATCGGCTTCTGACCCTCCCGCTCCTAAAAGCGATGCCGCGCCCCGAAAAGGGCGCGGCATTTTTCTTGCCGGTTCACAGGCGCGGTTGCAGGCACGTCGCCTCCCGGGCGCAGGTTCCTCCTCCCGCCTTGCGGGAACCCCGTCGCCGCCCCTATACGGCGGCGTTCCGTCCCGGGCGGTCAATACCAGCCTTCGGTCTGCGTGAGGTTGTAATTTCGGCTCATAGCCGCCTGCGTGATGGGCCATAGCAGTATGTTAGGGTTCTTGTCGCGCTGCGCCGCGATGTCGGCGCTGTACTCCCATATCTTGTCCGTGCGCAGGAGCATCCACCAGGTGCGGCCTTCGCCGACCATCTCCCTGAGGTATTCGTCGACGATCGCCTGCAGGACGGCTTCGGGCGACGTGTCGGTGTAGTAATCCCTCCGCCCGTAGGCCCTGGCGGCCAGCGGTGCCAGGGCTTCGAGCGCACCCGCGTAGTCCTTCCCGTAATACCGGGCTTCGGCCGCCATCAGGAAGGCTTCGCCGTAGCGGTAAAGGATGAAATCCGAGTCGAAGATGCGTGTGCCGTTGTCCACGCGCCCCATCAGCTTCTCCGTCCAGCCGATCCTGCGGCCGCCCGTGCCGTAATCGGCCGTGCGGCAGGTCAGCGCTGCACGCGTATCGGCGGGGTCGGCCTGCAGCAGGGCCCGGTAGGTGTCGGTATACCACCACCACTGGTTGCCCCCGGTGGTGGGGACGGGGTTGTTGCGGTAGGCCGCTTCGACGTAACTCTCGTTCCAGCCGAGGTAGTAGGCCGGGCCGTTCAGGGCTTCCGACACATCCTGGTGCACGGCGAAAATGACCTCGCGGCCGCATTTGTTCGACGAACTGAAAATATCGGCATACGCGGGCTCGAGCAGGGCGTCCGACAGGCCGAGTTCCCCGAGCGCCTCTTGGGCCATCGCCAGGTAAGCCTCGCCCCCGGCCTGCATACGGTACATCCACAGGGCATAGTCGGCCTTCAGCATCGCCACGGCGGCCGGCGTGGCCACGGTCTTGTCCGACGTATCGGCGACGTACCTTTCCGCGTCGGCAATGTCGCGTTCCACGCGCATCAGCACTTCCGAGATGGGGGTGCGTCCGAGGAACAGCTCCGTGTCGGTCGATTCGTAGCCCCAGAGCGGCAGCGGGGCATCGCCCCAGATGCGTGCGATCTGGAAGAAGCAGTACGCGCGGATGAAGTGGGCGTTCCCCAGACAGAAGGCCCGCGGTTTCTCCTTCAACCCCATCGCAGGGACATGCCTGATGACCAGGTTTGCCTGGTTGACCGTCGTGTAGAGCGCCGTCCAGTCGGCATACTCGTTGACCGAGCTCATGGAGCTGGTGCGCACCTGCGACTGGTCGACGCCGTTGAGCGTGTTGTGCGTCCCCGGGCCCCACAGCCCGTTGCGCAGCTCGCCCCAGCAGAGGTAGACGTCGTTCATGCTCTTGAGCGCGCTGCGCAGGTAGACGTACAGCCCGTAGGTGGCCGACGTGGCGTCGCTCTCCTCTTTCCACATGTTGCTGGCCGAGAGCTTGTTGTCCTGCATGATGTCCAGGTCGCCGTGACAGCCGCCCGCCCCGTATGCGCAGAACAGCAGCGCGACTCCGGCTATAGTCTTTCCGAATTTCGTTTTCATGGCAGTAGGGTGTCAGAACGTGAGTTTGGCCGTGAAGAGCACTTTGCGCGTCGGCGGGTAGGGACTGAACCCGGTGTCGTAGGTCGACGACGCGGTGTAGAGGCCGCCGGTGGTCGCGGCCTCGGGCGAGACCCCGTGCACGGCCGTCCAGTAGCAGAGCGTGTTGCCCGAGACGGTGAGTGTCACCTGGCTTATGTGCAGTTTGCGCAGCCACGCTTTCGGGAGCGACCACGAGAGCGAAACGTCGCGCAGGCAGAGGTAGTCGGCCTTCTCGACGAATATGTCGGACGTGCGCCCGTAGTTGCGGTTGCCCCAGTCCGTATCGTTGGCCGTGAAACGGGCGTAGCGCGTGTCGTCGCCCGGCTGCGACCAGCATTTTTTCACCTCGTTCACCAGGTTGTAGTTGCAGTTGCCCATCGTCGACTGGAAATAGCGCATCTGCATGTCGTTGCGCACCGAATGTCCCAGGGCATAGTCCATGTAGACGTTCAGCGTCCAGTTCCGGTAACGGAACGTATTGCCGATGCCGCCTGTCGAGTGGGGCAGGGCATACCCCAGCAGGAACTGGTCTTCGGCGTTGATGATCTGCCGGCCGTCCATGCGCGTCGATCCCGGACGGTCTTTCCACTCGTAGTCGCCGATGTCCTTGCGCCCGGCTATCTGCCGCCGGTCGCTGCGCCGGTAGCCGCGCGACTGCGTGTCGTACCGGGCCGCGTCGGCCTCCTCCTGCGTCTCGATGATGCGCTCTGCGACATAGCCGAAGATACGCCCCATGCGCTCGCCCTCGGCGATGCCCCCGAACTGGCTCCCGTCGCCGACCGAGATGCCGTTGATGCGGTTGCGGGGATTGCCGTTGCCGGGCAGTTCGAGCACGCGGTTCATGTTGTAGCTGTACGTGAAATCCGTCCTCCACGAAAAACCCTTGCGGTCGATGTTGACCGACGACAACGACAGTTCCGTGCCGTAGAACCTGACACGTCCCAGGTTGGTCGAAACCGAGTTGTAGCCCGTCGTATTGGGGAGGCTGACGTCGAACAGCAGGTCGCGCGTCTGCTTGTTGTAATAGTCGAGCGCCAGCGTGATGCGGTTGTCCAGCAGTCCGAAGTCGATGCCGGCGTTGAACTGGAGGGTCTTTTCCCAGATCAGGCCGTTGTTGGGCATCGTATTGGTCGTGGTGGTCGCGTTGCCGTTGTAGGTGTAGAGCGAATTGTAGCTGCCGTAGGTGTCGTACAGCCCGATCCCGTTGTTGCCCGTCAGCCCGTAGCTCACGCGCGCCTTGAGCATGCTGACCGCACTGTTTTCGGGCCAGAACCCCTCCTTGCTGACCACCCATCCGGCCGATGCCGCCGGGAAATAGCCCCAGCGGTGGCCTGCGGCGAATTTCGACGAACCGTCGATGCGCATCGTCGCGGCGAGGAGGTAACGCCCGCCGTAGTCGTAGTTCACACGCCCGAAATAGGAGATCAGGCACTCCCGCGTGCGGGTACTCTTCGGATAGTTGGCGATGTTCGAAGTCCCGGCGTCGAGCACGGGCAGCTTGTCCGACACGGCGCCCTGCACCCGCACGTCGAAGCTGTTGAGTTTGTCGAGCATGTATTCGTAGCCCGCCACGGCACCCAGGCGGTGCCCGTTGCCGAACGTACCCTTGTAGTCGGCATAGGCCTGGAAATCCATGCGGTTGGTCTCCGAAAAGCCCTCCTTCATGGGCCGTATGTTCGAGCCCGTCGTGGGGTTGTCCTCGACATAGAAATAGCTGCGCGTATGGCGGTTGTAGTTGGTAAACTGCCCGACCAGGCGCAGCCCGTCGAACACCTCCCAGTCGAGGTTGATCGTGGCCGTCGAACGCTTGATCGTCGACCCGGCATTGTGGTAGTAATAGGCGTAGTAGGCGGCCGGTATCGTCGTGTTGTTGGTGCCCAGCGCGGGCGTGCCCGCCAGCTCCTCGCCCGCCTCCTCGCCGTACCAGTCGCGGTGGGTGTTGGGGACGGAGAGCCCGCGTATGACCGAGTTGCGCAGGCTGAGCGGCGCACTCTCGAAGGTCTGCTGCTCGATCTGCGAATAGCCGAACGTCGTCGAGGCCCTGAGCCGCCGCGTCACCTGGAAGGTCGTGTTGCCGTGGAACGTGAAGCGCGAATAGCCCGTCGTGATCCCGATCCCGCTGTCGTCCGTATAACCCGCCGAGGCGGCGTATTGGATGTTGTCGCCGCCCCCGTCGATGCCGACGTAGTAATTCTGCCAACATGCGTCGCCGAACCATTGGCTCTGCTGGTCGTTGTCCTCGAAGACGATGATGCGCCCGGGGTTCACCGGGTCTTCGACCCATTGGTAGCCGGCGGGAACCGGTTCGTCCGGCCCGAGGTAACGGGTCGTCCAGAGCGATTTGGCCGTATTGCCCGTGCCTGCCGACTGTTCGCCGCCCAGCACCGATGCCGGATCCATGCCGCCGCAATACCCCTCCATGAGCGCCGGGCGCACCGTGAGGATGTAATCGCGGGCGTTCATCAGGTCAAACTTCGTGGCGGGCGACGCCCAGGCCCACTGCCCCTCGAATACGATCCGGGGGCCGAGGTGTTTCGAACCTTTCTTCGTGGTGATGAGGATCACGCCGTTCGACGCGCGGGAACCGTAGATGCCCGCCGCCGCGGCATCCTTGAGGAACGAAACGGATTCGATGTCGTTGGGATTCAGTCCGGCCATTTCGCGGACTACGCCGTCGACCAGCACGATCGGGTCGTTCGACTGGTTGATCGACGATCCGCCGCGGATCAGGAATTTGGGGTCTGCGCCCGGTGTCGCATCGGTCGTGGCGACCCTCACGCCGGGGATGCGTCCCTTCAGGGCGTCGCCGACCGAATTGACGGGGATACCCTCCAGGAGATGCCCGTCGAATTTGCTGATGGCCGCAGTCACCGTCCTGCGCGACTGCGTGCCGTATCCGACCACCACCACGTCCTCGAGCACGGCTTCGTATTCCTCCAGCACGACGTCGATGGCCGACCTCGTCCCGATGCGTTCCTCCCGGTCGGCATAGCCTATGTATGAGAAAACGAGGGTGGCGTCCGGATCGGCGAAGATCCGGTAATTGCCCTCCGCCCCGGCCGAAACGCCCCGCATCGTATCCTTCACGACGACCGAGGCGCCGACCAGCGGCGTCCCCGAGCCGTCCTTGACGCGCCCCGTCACGAGTACCAGCTGCGAACGCGCGGAATCCGTGTCGTAGGTCAGCACCACGATGCGGTCGACGACCTTGTAACGGAATCCCCGTCCCTTGAAGACCTTTTCCAGGATACGTTCGAGCGGCGCCGCGGTTTCATGCACTGACACGTCGCCGAGCGGCATCTGCGACAGTGCCGATTCGTAGGAGAACAGTACGCCCGTCTGTGAGGTGACGGCCTCCGTGAAGGTCAGCACCGTTGCGGATCCGAGCGTGAGATCCACAGCGTAGGTCTTTTGTGGGGAGGCATTTCTGCCGTCATCCGTAGCATGGGCCTGCGGACACATGCCGGTCAACAGGAGAAGAAACACCAATTCCAGCTTGGGGATGGAATTTTTCTTCATATTTTAAGGTTCGTGAAGCGTGTTCCGGGTTGTGCGGTGCAAAAGACCTGCGGTGGTCGGCCGCAGGCCCCGTATCATTCGTTGCGGATCACTTCGCAATGCGTTCCGGTCATGAACTCGACGATGTCGACGACCTCTTCGAGCGAATTGCTCCGCAGGTAGTTGATGTCGTAGCGTTTGCCGTCGTCGGGCGACATGATGCGTATGCGTACGCCGTAGCTCTTTTCGATGCCGGCGATGATCTCCGTGATCGTGGCGCCCTTCATCGAGACCAGGTTGTAGCGACTGGTCACATAGAGCGGCGCGTTGATTTCGGCCACCTCCATATCACCTATCCGGGCGTCGTACACCGCCCGCTGGTTGGGATGCAGCCGCACGAGGTTGTCGCCACCAGGGGTTTCGAGGCGTACGGCGCCGCGTTCGAGCACCACCTCCGTGAGCGGGTCGCCGGCGAGCGCCCGGACATTGAAGGCCGTGCCCAGCACCCGGACTGCCAGTTCGCGGGTTTCCACGACGAAGGGATGCCGCGCATCGTGCGACACGTCGAAATAGGCCTCGCCGTCGAGCCGCACGATCCGCTCCCCGGTTCCCTTGCCTACGGCATAGCGCAACTCGGTGCCGTCTTGCAGCCACACCTGCGTCCCGTCCTCCAGATGCAGGACGGCCACGTCGCCGGTATGGTTGGCATAGGACTGGAACCGCCCGGCTTCCGGCAAGCGCAGACCTGCCAGCCA